>WLWD01001532.1_pt1 | contig 19876 bp, 14 predicted proteins | sample 6712731 | NCBI WGS metagenome assembly WLWD01 (sample SAMN12718690, study PRJNA576275) | sponge metagenome | isolation source: marine sponge | host: Mycale hentscheli | place: New Zealand: South Island, Marlborough, Capsize Point | collected 2014-11-01
ACACAGTGGTACTAGAATCAAACACGGAGTCGTCCTCCATTGGGGGGTCCTCCACCAAAGATTTGAGGGGGATGCTGGATGGAGGGGGCTGAAATTTGGCCAGTTTTTGCTATAGCTCGAATATGGTGGACCTACGCTGACAGAAATTCTTGACTAAAGGACGTGCCAGTACCACACACGCAGCTACATCTATCAGATGCTGGAAGAGAAAGTGGAAAGAAATAGTCAAAACTAATGTCCCAATGAATTAATGCTTCAACAATTATAGGTAGTAGCTATTTATTTGTATATATTATATACAAATAAATAGCTACTACCTATAATTGTTGAAGCATTAATTCATTCAGCTTATTATATAATAATTATACTAATTAATAGCAATAATTTCAAGCAGGTGGTTGGCCTTTTGTTTACAAAAAGCTCACACCCACCCACTAGCCTACACATATTGCGCACACACACATACACACACACACCTTCAAAGGGTAAGTACAGTTGAATTCCCTTAGTGTCTGTAGGTTTGATGTGTGGTTGAACTATTTAACACCATAGTTACCAGTGCAAACTGTTTAATAGATGACAGAATGTTGCTGTTTTGTGGGGGTAATAGTGTGAGGTCCAACTGTTCCAGAAATTTCTGTAATACAAACTCTAGCAGAGTCCTGGATCATACCACACTGCTTCTTCTTGTGCAAGAACAAAGTAAATATAAATAAAACCTAGACTGCATTTATTTAATATCAATTCATATAACCATTTGATTTTGCCTATTCCTGTTGAAATTCTGCCAGGACATCAAAGGTATCTTGAAAAATATTCACTGATTCAGTGTTTCTGGCATGCTTTACATGTATCTGCACTATTTCTTCTTCATACAATCCTAGACCAAAGATATAATATAATTGCCATTCTATACTAAGTCATATAGCTATATTTATTATATTCATAACTTACTACGTACTACTTGTTGTACAGTTAAGCCAGTATCATCAGCAGCTTCTTCACTGAAACATCAGAGGAACACGAAACGTTCCCCCTACTTCTACCTGTCCTCCGAAGTCTGAAGCTCGATAGCTATAACAGCTAACCACGGTATGCAGTAAGGCTTCCCAAAGCAAAACGACGGGTGGAACGATTTAGGGCAGAGAGAGAGGCATGGCTTTAAAGGGGGGGTTTTTGACAAAACGCACTCGATGCTCAATTTTGACGATCCGATCGCTAAGTTTTGCGATTGGGCCGCGACTGAGTTCTTCTGGTAAAGTAATGAGGGAACTACGCGTGGGTGCTAGCAAGAAAGACTATGCTGTTGTGGTTGAAAAATGTTGGAAGTATTGAACAAGGTATGTCTTAAGAAAAGGTTGGCGTAAAGAACAAGTCAGAATGGGAAGCCTGTAGCTACTTTTGGGGATGCAAAACAGTTTAATCTCTGTTTTTCATTAATTGGTTCGATTGAAACGTAAGTGCACGATAATATAGAAGTTGCTATTTTGGTAAAGACTAGTTTTTAGCATAAATAAAATGGGAGCAAAGTGACCTCACACTGTCACAGGCAAAATTATCCATGTTAGTGGGCATTATTCAGAAGCTTCTTGAGCAGAATTCATACTGTAGTGGAGATTACACATTGTATATTTTTATTATTATTATTTGCATCTCATCTTATTTGTTGTGATTGTTCGTTGCACTCCTGACTGTGACGAAGTGTTAAGTATGCAATGGTGGATGTTATATTGGGGGGAGTGGTCAAGGTGGGTACATGAGTGGCACATGTGTGAATCGCTGTTTTTTTTTGACCTGACTAGAGTTCTGCTAGTAATTTGGTACAGCTAGAATAGGAGGAATATACATAATATAACAATGAATGCCAGGTTGTGATGAGCTGTCCACACTTGGTAACTGGGAGGTGCAAACAATCAAACTCTGTTGCAAGGGAATAATTTACTCGATTATGTTATGTGTAGCAGCTAGTGCACATAACTATAATTGATTAGCAGGTGGTAAATAGTGTATAGCGCATTGTTTACTGTTAAATTTAATGTTGATCAAACACAAGAAGTGTTCACTTCGTTCCTATTCCACTGCCTTCAAATATATACTGTGGTGATAGAGAAATTACATTAAGTGAAGTTCACAAGAAGAATTTATTCTATACGTCAGTCCACTCTAGACTGATTGCGAGTAATTGTTCGCAAAAAAACAACAACAACAACTTCATAACATTTAAAAAAGCGTTTCATTGTCACTTACTTTTTATTTTATTTTATTTTTTTAATTTTTTATCCTCTTACTATGAACAGCTGTAACAGTCTGGGAAAGATGTGAACGCTTATTTTGTTTTATATTTCCCCCGAGATGATTAGGGGGGAAGCAGTGTTTGATTCAGAATGGGGGGAACACTGGGATCTCTCCCACCCCCAACTTTTTCTTTTTTGGTAATGATAGTTTGCCATTATTTAAGCTATTCGGATCAGATCAGTCATAGATAGTCGTTACTTTTGTGTGCTCATCGTCACATTCCAAGTGCATGTAATTTTTATTTTATTTTTTTTTTGTTGTTGTTGTTGTTGTTTTGAAGTAATGTTGCGTGCTGCTTATCTTCCCTCAGGGTAGGTGAGAGCTTCCTGGACCAAGTGAGGTTGTATTTAGAGAAAGACGTTCAGGATACTGATAATATGACCACACCCACTCCGAACCTCAGGCACTCAAACTACTCTTCCAGAAGGACTGTGCACAGCTGCACAAGTGAGTTTAATATCAGGTGGCAAAATTGTTTATAGCATTACTGTTATTATTATTATTATTATTATCATTATTATTATTATTATTATTATTATTATTTTATTTATTTTTGATGTGGTTGTTAGTTTTTGTTATATATTTCCATTTCTCTGTACTTTCTCACAGGCAACTGCACAAGGTCATGGATCAGTCCACCACTGATCTCCACACAGCTCTAGATATGTATCAAGAACATATCAACGAAGCACAAGGGATGCAAATGAAGTAAGACATGATCTATTCAGTTTCCATAATTACTTACATTATTTTTAGGAGTTACGCTGTCCGGCTTTTTCTATCTGGAGATTACGAGTTTCTTTGTCGAATATACGGACTTAGTGGTGCCAGTGGTATGTAGTTTCCTTCAAAGCACACAACAAAAATATATTCTAATTTTTTAATAGGTCGGCATAATTGCTTATGGTGTCATATCACTAGTGCAGAGTTGTCTCAACCTTTAGTCCAGAGAGGTTTATCTCCGCTGCGCTCACTCCAGACTCTGAAAGATGATCATGGCCGCTTCATCACACAGGGCCATGGCAACCTCAAATTGGCCAAAAACTACAATAACGTAATTGGAGAAACAATTTTTGATATTCCGCTTGAAAATGTAAGAATTTATTCATTTTAAATAAAAATTTACTTACATTTTATATAGGTTTGCATACCTGGCTTGCATTTATCTTTGGGAATTTTCAATCGGTTATGGACCCTTTTGGAAACCCACTGCAAGCAGCTGGACTTCTCTCTGGCCACAGAAGGTGCTTCTACCAGCAGTTTTCAGGGTGATAGTAGTGACTCTCTAACGAAATGGTCCACCCTAAAGTTAGAGTTGAGGACATCTGTGCAGTACGCTGAAGTCGTTTCAGACTTGTTGACATACACCACGATATCCTTAGAAGATGTCACTGGCAGTCAGCTTCATAAGAGTCTTCTGGATGAGTTGGAAGCAGTCAAAATGAAAACGAAGGACCTGGTACATTTACGTAGTTGATTATATTAGCAAAGTATTAATGACTACTTGTATAAAATAGGAATCTCAAGTTGCTGATATTGAAAGTGTCCTTCAAAAGAGATTTGACCACAAAAGAGGACCGTACTACAGCAGCTTGGAAAAAATCCTTGACCAGCTAAATGTCAAGAGGCAAGCATATCAAGGTGGCACCTTCATAGGGAACCATGTCCACAAGTTGCTCAAGGTAAATAGATTGCATACATGTGTATGAAAACAAAACAAAAAAGAAACGTACTAAAAATGCTTTTGTACTGTTGAAGCCTGATAGTATCACCATCCTGTTTGACGGAATCCGGGCAGTCAGCATTCACCATCCATCCAGTGACTTCTTCTGCTGAGAAGATGACCGATGTATTTACAAGGGCGTTTGACCTCTTTGGAAGCTGCCACAGGGGTTACAATTCCTCTCATTGCATGGCTGAAAAAGATATTGATGACCTAGGTAACATTCCAAAATATTCTAGAACTCATCACATTTACCTTTTTTTTTTAATGGCCTTTGTTAGAATCGCATATCAGCCAGTTCCTGAAGTTTTACAGGGAAGCGTTTCCTTCGGCTACCATTTTGCCCAAAATGCACATACTGGAGGATCACGTTATTCCCTGGATTCGCAGGTGGAAATTGGGATCAGGATTGATGGGAGAACAGGGAGAAGAATCCATTCATGCCCATGTCATGAAGTTAGAGAGGGTGCATCAGGGGATTCCAAATGAGCTGGACAGGTTGAAATATATATTTAAGGAGCAGACTTTGGAGTCAGCACCAGCTCTTACCTCCCTAAGACCTCCAGCAAAGAAGAGAGGTCCATACAAGAAGAGACAACCACCAACAAAGAAGCAAAGGCTCTCTGGCGACCAATAGCCACACATTGAAGACAACATTTTATCATTAAGTATTTCTTGTAGTTTAGCTATATACATACTTACAGAAGGACAGCTGCACAGGTGAGTGGGTGTGGTTGGTCTATTGGTTAATGTCAGGTGACAAATATTGTGTACTGCACATATTATAATAGTATTATTGTTATTTTTATTATTGGTTATTATTTTATTATTATTAGTTATTGGGTACTGAACCTGCCTACCAAGTGAAGATGGATTTAGAGAATGACGTATCTCAAGACACTGATCCTATGACCACACCCACTCCGAACCTCAGGCAGCTCAAACTTCCAGAAGGACTTTGCACAGCTGCACAAGTGAGTTAGTCTATTGGTTAACCCATTCACCGGCACAAGCGCCTGTAGGCGCTCAAGGATGACGTAATGCGGGGAAAAATAATTTTCCCCTCAACACTGAAGCTTAGCTGCAGCGCCCAGAGCACGGCTAATGTTATTCTATTACATGTATTTTTAGAATAGAAATAGCTATTATGTAACTAAGATAGTCAGGCTAAAAATAAACTTGACATTAGCTCGAAAAATGGCGATAAGTTTGTCTGCAACTGAGGTGGTGGATATTGTCTACGACGACGTTTTTGACTGCAAACGTGAGAGGGAGGGGTACAGGAGCTATATAGCTACCTTGGAGGTACTACTGTCAAGAATAGAGAGTTGAACTTGCCCACTAAAGTTGTCATTTTGTTGTGGGTTGAGGAAACTACTAGTTTTTAACTTGAGAGCTACTAGAGCACTGTAGGGAGCGAACATACCAGCATCTGTGTCGAAGAGAAAAAGGGACCTTGATATTCCAGATAAGAAAACAGCTATTCACGTAGAGTATTCGAGAAAAAAAGTAAGAAATAGTTTTCCCGGAAACATGGCTGTAAGTTTTATTATGCCTCAAAGCTTTCCCGGGAATATGGTGCTAGTTTGGTCGCATCTGTACACTTTTTTTTTATACAAACTCCCACTAATGACTAATGATTTGACTGAGCTACCTTTGCTGGTCTGAATTACTTTGGACTTCACTATTCATTCAAATGATGATGTCTCTAGCTACTTCTGCAAGGTCACAATATTGAGATGATGGCAATACTAATTATGTTGAAAGCAAGAAAGGTTGACAAATTATTGAATGGTTGAAAAATGAGGCTAGAGGGCATGAAATATTCTTTTATTCTTGATTCTTGATGTCTTTTTCCCAGCTAACAGTCATGCCTCTCCTGATGTCATCAATGAGCAACAGCACTGGCTAAGATAACTGTCTATTATAACAGTAAAAAATATCTAATTATGCACAAGTAATTGCTAATATTGCACTGGAATGCATACAGATCACATTGTTACGATATATTTTACCACTTTGTGGTTTGTTTCTAGGTAACAAAATTTGACTAAAAATGTTGAACAATACATGTACTTTCACGTGCTAGGTACTTTTTGATCTCCTGATTTTATATTTATTTTTAAAAGTTATTCATATAAAAAAATAAAATTACTGAATTTTATCTGCCGGTGAGTGGGTTAATATTAGGTGGCAATTTGATATTATGGAAATTGTGTACTTATAATATGTTAATAGCATTATTTTAATTATTATTATTATTATTTTATTTATTTATTTTTGATGTGTTGGTTAGTTTTTGTTATATATTTCCATTTCTCCGTGTATTTCTCACAGGCAACTGAACAAGGTCATAGCTCAGTTGGACCTTCTGAAGTCTTTATTTGATCATGCTGGAGGAGCCAAGCATGGCCACGCCCACTTCAATCTTCAGGCAGCTCTAACTTCACTTACAGAAGGACTGTGCACAGCTGCACAAGTGAGTAAGTGTGGGTTGATCTATCGGTTAATGTCAGGTGACAAATATTGTGTACTGTACTCATTTATAGAGCTGGGTGATATACCGGTATTTTCGTTGCACCGCGATAAAAACCCGACATCGCGAAATGATATTTCAATTGCATTTGCACGATATTATCGTTTTCTCAGAAAACTGTTGGTACGGGTCGTTAAATTAATGCGGGAACTTCACGCGCATGACAGATTAAAGGAACAGCTGTTTCGTTGTTTGTAAACATGGCCGTAACCCGGTACTAGCAAAGTTTTTAAAGTAGCTAGCAATGGCTGCGAGTTCAAATTCTGGCTTAAGGAAGCCAACACAGTCTTCCCCCGAGGACTAACTTTGGACTGAAGCTGATGAACACGGCAAGCTCAGTTTGGATAAAATTTATTTGTTAAGTATTATTTATGAAATATCGTGATATATCGCTTTATCACAATAATGCAGGTATGTATCGTATTGCCTGTGATTATCCAATATTGCCCAGCTCTACTCATTTATAATTATTTTTATTATGGTTATTATTGTTGTTATTATTATAATATTATTATTATTATTATTATCATTATTATTATTATTATTATTATATTATTAATATTATTTTTGATGTGGTTGTTCGTTTTTGTTATATATTTCCACTTCTCCGTGTATTTCTCACAGGCAACTGAACAAGGTCATGGCTCAGTTGGACCTTCTGAAGTCTTTATTTGCTTCTTCCAAGAACAGACGGTCGGCTGAATCAGTGAGGACTAGCAAATAGTTACTTGCTAATAGTCAGTAGATTGGGAAATAATCCTTCACAAAATATGAATCTCTATACACAACATGTTGTCCAGAGTTAACATGACCACAGTGGGCATTGCTCTGGACTGATCCTATCTGAATTTATTATCTGTGTGTATGTGCATGTTTGTGTGTGTGTTGTGTGTGTGTGTGCTGTGTGATGTAGTGGTTGTGTCCTGGGCTCACGGCCCGAGGTCCTAAGTTCAAGCCCAACTCAGGCAATTTTTCCATCTGATTTTCCATCTGTCTCCCACCAGTCCACCCAGCTGTGATTGGGGGTACCTGGCATTTGCAATTCAAGTCCTTTCCTCATGCAACAGCAATGATCCAGGTGGGACTTTGGGTGCCCACACAACTTGCAGTGAGGAAAGGTCTGTTCTCCTACGAGTTCCTAGCCCGGCTCCAGGAGCTTTGCTTGCATGGCTCACAGTGCCTACTTAGTGCACAGGCCTAGCAGCAGCAAGAGAATTTGCATTTGTGTGTGTGTGTGTGTGTGTGTGTGTGTGTAGGATAATGACTATGATACTCTTCCCTACAAGTTGGTAGATTGCAGTAAGACAGTCAGTGGCCTGGAGACCACAGTGAGTAACGATAAATAACAACAACAAACAATTACTTGATGCATATTTTTTAAAATGAAGCATGGCTAAAGGATTTTGATCTCGATGCATAGTTTTTAAAACATGGCTAAAGGCTGGTGAAAATCATGGTCGTGTGACATTAGCTAAAGCTAGCATGATCCAGTCAGTCACCATCAGTACATGCATATTAAGTGTGCACTTGAAGTGAGCTGAAGTGGAGTAGTTTCATTCTATTGTAGAATTATGTTCTTCCTCTCTCTCTCTCTCTTTTCCCAGGCCTTCCAGATGTTGCGTGACTTGTGTGTGTGTCTATGACGGGGAAGATGGGATCTCAGTCTCTACAGCAACCTGTTGCTCAACTCACCAATGGACCTGGTGACTCAAACTCACTGCCGAGAGAAGACTCTGAGGAAATCGAGTTTAAATGCAAGTTGGATCAAGTCATTCAAGGTACGTGTATGTATATCTCTGACCTCACAACACACACACACAGTAATGTATAGAACCTCCATTATCAAATCACTCAAACACACACACGCACAAACACCACATCAGGACAGTATGAATTATACCAATACACACACGCACACACAAACATACCCTGCATTTGATCCACAGATCAAGGACCTGGCACTCTCAGTTCTGAGCTGTGAATAAGATGTTTTGGATAGGGGTTTCTGGTACTATAAATATCATCATCAATAGCTCATGAATCTCATGTCCACTCTGTATTAGTGCCAGCTGCCTTTACAATGCCCATATTCATTCTGTGCTGCATCCGGTTTGTTTATGGTTGTGTTTTTTTGTTTTTTTTAATTTGGAATATGAGTCATATATATATGTTACAATTTTTTGATGCCATGGCAACATACTACTTGTCTTCTCTTTCTTTCTCCCTCCCTCTCTCTCTCTCTCCCTCTCTCTCCCTTCCCCACTCTCTCCCTTCCCCACCCCCCTTTCTGTCCCTCTCTCTCTCTCTACCCCCCCCCCCCCCCCCCCCCCTTTTTTTTTCCTTCTCCCACTACTATTTCCCCCTGTATGTACATGTATATACTCTTTCATTTGTTACCCCTCCTTCTTTTCATTGTATATTTCCCCAGGCAGAAGAAATGTGAAGATCCTGGTGAGTCTGAGGACTTGCAAGTTTCACTTCTACAGACCTGGGGATGAGAGCAGTCAGAGGCAGTTTGAACACCACCAACTGCTGCAGCTCGTGAAGTCCCGGTCAAAGGACACCAGGCTCACAATCGTCTTCGAGGGACAAGGCAAGAAGGATTACCTCTTCAGTGATATGAGAGTGAGTGTGGTTGTGCAGTGTATCAGTCAGTCTCTCTCTCTCTCCCTCCCTCCTTCACATTCTATTCATCTGTTTGTGTGAATATTGTAGTTTCACGTTTCTGAGTTCTCTGCTTTATTTCTAACAACCAATTGTATTCAATGTTGTAGTCCAGGGAACGGTTCTGTCAGCTGACCCAGCTGATACGGAACAGAATGAGGGCGGGTTCGGACCAAGACTAGGACAGTCTGTCTGTATTTGTTGGATCTTGGAACATGGGAGACGCTGGACCTCCTCAGGAGATAGCTTCCTGGGTACAGTCAGTAGGCTGGGGGAAGACTCTGCCCACGGCATTATCTCAGGCACATGATTTGTATGCGTTTGGGACTCAGGTGAGAATTGTAAGATGTGATGCATTCTTTACTTTAAGATTTGATTAAACTGCTGACTGTTGTTGTTATCTTGTCACCCTATTACAACTGGTTCATAACTCTGACATGGGACTATATACATATGTATGCACCAGTGGTCCTTGGTTTGATCCCTAGTGACAGCTTATTTCCTTATTCGTTAAAATAGCCTGTGAAAGAGAGAGAATTCACTTATTTAATTTGGTTGTTACTCTGCATGGGTGGTCTGGTTATCCAATTCTACTAGTCTCATGCTGCAAGATTTGGCCATTGTGTAATTTCTGTGATTGGACTAGGACTTATATTGGGTTCCTTTATTCAGGAGACATCCATTGCGGAGAAAGACTGGATTGCCAAGCTGCGGCAGAGTCTGAAGCAGCGGTACGATGTTGAGTACAATAAGGTCGTGTGCCACTCGTTGTGGGGCATGCGATGCCTCATCCTTGCCAAACCAGAGCACAGCAACAAGATAGCTCACGTGCAGACCTCCAGTGTCAAGACTGGCATTGGAAACAAACTAGGTAAGGGACGCAGAGTCATGTGAGGTGGGTAAAGGGTTTTCAGTTGGGTCCACCCCCCTCCCCTCCCCTCCCCTCCCCTCCCCCCCAGATGATATGTTATGGATGCTACGCTAAAATCGAGATGTGTGTTTGCTTTTCCTTATAACTGACTGTGGTAGTAAGATTACATAATGTCTTGTAAATATTGGAGAAAAGCTTGTACAAACCATTTCACAGGACAGCAAGAACCGATAACTTGTTATGTTGTTGGGTTATAAAATTGTCTATGTAATATACGCTTGTGTGTCGGACAACGGTGTGTGTATTTATTAAGAATTCATGAGCTGACCTGAATTGATTAAGAACGTCATTACCTGAATGCGAAAAAAATTTTGACAAGAGAAGTAAAAAAAAGGGAGGGAAAAAATCTGCTCTTACCTGGATTCGAACCTGCAACTGCCTGATTGCAGAGTGGCACTTAAATGATATAACCACCAGAGCTAACAGCTTACATTAGCTTAAATTCCTATTGTATCCTATACTAACTGAACACTGAGTCGCTGAACTGAGTTGAGAAAAGAGTCTTCATCTACAGTAGCTAACCATAATGGGTATAAGAGAGGCAGAGAAGCATCTAAGAATGCAAGGCTTAAAAAAATAGAAGCAGGTAAGAAAAGCTGACTGACGTAATTGGGAAGATAATCTGGCGTGTGTGTGTGTGCGTGCATGTCAGGGAAACAGTCAGTTGATTATGCATGTGTGTGTTTGTATGTCTAGGTAACAAGAGAGGAGTGGGTGTGTCTCTGTTTTTTGGCAGCATATCTCTATGTTTTATCTGTACTCATCTGACCTCTGGCAATGAAAAGTGTTTGAGGTGAGTCTGACATGCGATAGAATTAGAAGATACTTCAAGTAAAGTCTGTTAGTGGTAGAGGGTCAAGGTTTCAATTGAAGTCTGGCAATCGCATACAAACATACACTCACCTTGTTTAGTGGTTAAAGATGTGAATCAACTCACTCCATGACGTGTGAATATGCACGCAACTCTCAACAGATTACCAGAACACAACAATGATATCTTTCCCTTCACACTATGTTAGGTTAAGTGCACAGTATTAATAATAATGCATAATTAAAATACACACAATTGAACCTTTTCAGTGACCATTTACAAAACTAAGTTTAACTAGCCAATTTCTACCTTAAGTCAGTAAGTCACTGATCCACTATCCAGACTTCCTAGAATTAACAAACCCTTCATCATCGCTTCCTCCTTCTCGTGACTAAACCTACATTAGATTGTATGTATGTAGTGTACTATACATAGGTCCCGTGTGTGTAAGTTAGTTTGTAGCATGGATTATTACGGTTGGACATTTGCTGCCCAAGAATGCTTGATATCTGACCAAAACATTAACTGGTCGTTTATTTAGCCAGCCAAAGCGATCAGATCTGGTTGATATTCTATACTTTGAGGTTATACTGTTCTGGCATACACCCTATTAGTGGTTGTAACTCCTGTGCAACTCCAAGAACTCCAAGGCTGATAGCAATGGTTCAATCCTGGCATGGGTTTTTTTTCTTCTTCTTCCTTTTATTTTTTTTATTTTTTTTATTTTTTAATTTCCCACTTTTCTTTTACTGGGTACTTTTCTTTCTTTTCTCCTTTCTTTTATCTTTTCTTTATTCTTTGCACTCTTACTTCTAGTTTTAATTTATGATTTTATTTTGCTTTATTCATTTTCCCCATTACATTGATGCACCTCACTCAAACTTAGTTCACATTTGCTAGATTATAATTTGATTCAGCGTCCATGTTCAATAATTGAATATCCTACACTTAGCAAAATAACCCAGCTATACACTTCAGCAGTAACTCTCAGTGACCTACTGCACTCACAAGGAGCTAAGGACTTGAACGAGACTTTTCACAAAATACTTTTTTTCTCAGAACTATTGACACAGTAATGGAAATAACGATCAATTCTTTAAATAAGATTGATCAATAATACGAATTAATTTTACTCATTTTGAAGCCTATAAAGCAATACAAATATGCAATAGATGTCCTACCACAGTGTGTAAATCAATGAAAATATTTGTCCTACCAGATTTTAAATGTCAGACCAAGCTTAGTATTGTTCTGACATTTGTCTGAGCATTGACGAATAGTTAAATGAATTTGTATGTGCAAAGTTATTTTAGCTTAGAGTTTGTGTACGTAAGAATGTCATAGAAAGTTAGTTTGATATACTTATTTAGGATAAAGATTTAAACAACCTAATAGTGATTGTTTTCTATTTACTGCATGTGTGTCTCTCTATTAGCTTATATATGTGTCTGTATTTAGACGAAACCTAAACTACCATGACATACTGAAAGGAATGAGTAATCTGAAGCAGAAGAAGCTGAACCAGTTTGACCTGACCAACCAGTTCAATCACTTGTTTTTCTTTGGCGACCTGAACTATCGTGTGGACATGAAAGCCACGGATATTGTGTCGTATGCGAAACAGTTTGACCATCATTCCATATTCACAGAAGACCAGCTGCGCAAGGAGAGGGAGAAGAAGACCGTGCTAGTAGGATTTGGCAAGTAGATAGTACATACTGTATTAAATCCATTGTGGTAAGGTGTAGACTATGCTAGAGATATTAGTGTGGAAGTGGGGATGCTGTGAATAATGTGTAGTCTTGGGGTTGGTAAGGTGTAGTCTTGGGGTTGGTAAGGTGTAATCTTGGGGTTGGTAAGGTGTAGTCTTGGGGTTGAGTCATTCTTGCATTTCGTGAGTTATGGTATGTCCCATACAGATGAGGAAACGATACTGTTTCCTCCGACCTACCGTTTCAATCGTGGCTCTCGGACCCTGGACGACTATGTCTGGGTGAAGAACAAGAAGTCTGGGGTAAGTGAATGTGTATATATGTGTGTGTGTTTATACGTGTGTATGCGTGTGTGTTTATATATGGAATAACATGAGTCAGCAGCATTGTGGTTGAAGTAGAGGATATGCACACGTGAAACTACTGTTTGTTAGAGATGGAGAAACTATTGTTTAGCATTATGGGATGGAGATAAAGATAAGAGAATTCCCAGAAATTTTGAACTCATTTTGTTCTTTATTTACATGTAAATACAAATATTTTGTTTTGTTTTTGTTGTTGTTGACAGATTCGTATCAACGTGCCGTCCTACTGTGACCGGGTCCTGTGGCAGTCCTATCCGGACATGAGCATCATCAACACTTCGTACGGCTGCACCAATGACGTCATGACCAGTGACCACTCCCCCGTATTTACCACCTTCCAGATACATGGCTTCAAGCAGTTTGTCCCTGACTCAGGTATGCACTGTGTACACTGACTGGTAGCTGGGCCAGAGTTAGAAGGTGTTGATTTTGGAGAAGTGTTGGACAAACTAACTAGCTGTAGAGTAAAGCTGTAATTTTTCACATGGATGCTGATCAGGAAGGGTGAAGGGGAGGGGGGTGGGACTAATTTTAGGGGACCGGTCTGGCCTATGCTCTAATCTCAGGGCTCCCATACTATGTAAACCCTGGTTCTGGTTGGTAGGTGTGGTGGGAGTGGGGGATATGTGGTTAGGTAGGCTGGGATATGTGTGTTAGGAGAGTGGGAGTATCCTCTATTATCATCCAGTGTGTTTCATCTGTCGTTAGTCATCTTTCCTATTTCACAAAGTGACATTTTTAAACTGCCTCACTCACCAATTTCTACATACATGCACACCATGTACATTCACTTACACACACACACATGTACACACACCCATGCATGCATGCACTCTTGCGCCCCTAACATTATGGTCTCTACCTCAGGTTTAATGAGCAAGAACAAGAATGCCCTGATCATCATCCACAACTGCAATGCAAAGATAGCCACCAGCAGTCGCACTACCTTCTACATCGAGTTCTTCTCCACATGTGCGGAAGGTATGACCCGCACGGCTGCCAATAATGACTGGAAGCATGTGAGCGGAGAGTCTGACATTTGGCCCGTCTGGAAGGCCAGTGACCCTTTGACCTCCATTCGTCCCATCATTACTGAAGAGGCGTATCTGGAGCAGCAGCATCTGCTGGTGATGCTCAAAAGTCAGGAAGGAGACGAACCCTACGGTGAGTGGAGGATTGTGAGGGTATGTATTATTAGTATAGTCAATTGTGTCAAATAAGGGAAACAATGGGGGGAAAATGATGCAGTATTTTTGGTTGCTATTGTGTTTTTATCTGCCTTTGTTTATTATGATGTATGCATGCGTGTATATGAGAGGGGAGGAGAAAGGGAGGGGAAGGGGGTGGGTGGGATTTCTATTTCTTGTGCAACTGGGCTAAAAAGACAGTAGTTTTAATTTTTTGTTAGAAGGTATTGTTTAAGTCACGGGCTTTGACTTTATCAACCATGTTGGTTGATGTATTATGTAGGCATATGTATGTATGTATGTATGGATGGATGTATGGATGTGTATATGTATCTATGTACATTGTATGTATGTATGTGTGTATGTATGTATGTACATATGTATGTATGTATGTATGTATATATGTATGGATGGATGGATGTATATATGTATCTATGCACATTGTATGTATGTATGTATGTATGTATGTGTGTATATATATATACAGCTGAGTGCTGCCTGGGTCTGAAAGATGCTATTGGTAGAGAACCTGCTAAGCTGGAGTCTGTGTTAATTCACCAGGGACATCATGTGGGCATGCTTGAGTGAGTTTGGAGGCGTGGTTGGGTTGGGGGAGGGGTTAGAAGGAGGAAGGAGGTTGTGAAGTACTGGTGGTAAACGTTATCCATAAGTTTTCATAGTTATTGACCACACCCACCTACCAGTGATTAGATAATCCATTTCCAGTTACTGTATTTTTTTTCCTTTTATCTCACTTAGAATTTTGATGCATGTGAAGCTGGACAGCTACAGGGAGAAGGAGGAGGAGGAGGAGCTGTACAGTGATGTCAACTTTATCACACAGGACGAACCTAGTGAGTTAAATTTCAGGATAAGTTTCAGGTGTGTGAGTATCTCCTGGCAATCAGTCTAGCTTACAGTAGGAGACAAAATAAAGTTCCAGAACGGCTGTCGCACGATAAAAAAACGGGAAAAACAGCGGTTTCGTGTGACTGGCATTACCGTTTTAATCTTGTGTATGTGTGTGTGTATGAGTGAGTTCCAGTGTTTAAACCATATATACATCCTTACATGGTCATTCTTCCTGGAAGTGAAGGACTAGTTGTTGAAATATGTAAAACTGGCCTCAAGTCAGTCATTATTGTATGTGTTCATTTGACGTCTGTATCCCTAAAACCAACAAACAATAAACAAATGTTGCCTGCTAGATACAATTCCTCCCTGTGGAACAGTTCAATGTACTAGAGTCAGTATAGTTGTGTTCATTGTTGGCTCTGTGGCTATGGTGGCATGACATTTAGCTGGTGTGTATATAACAGACAATATAAAGTTAGAATTTGGTTGTGATGAAGACTGCAAGTTTTGAGACTAGTAGTAGTATTGACTGTCTCTTACATTTCTCCCTGCAGTGACTACACTTGATAAACCAGGAGCAGTCAGATCTCACGGGAGAGTCACGAGCAACTCTGAATGTGACACACCCTCCATGAACGCTCGTCCAATGCAGCCCGTACCGCGCACTAACAGTCAGTCAGGTTCAATGGATCGCCACAGGATGGCACCCGCCCAACTTCCTTCCTCTTCTCTGCCGCCCCCTCCTCTGCCGAGCAGGAGAAAGTAAATGATTTACTTATTTCACTATGGTTGTTTGTGAAGCCTGTAGTTTATGCAGTCTAGCTCTGTGTGCTGGTCAGTAAATTGAATTTTAATGCTATTTGAATCATCATTCGAATCATTATCCCATTTGTTTGTTTGTTTGTTTGTTTTTGTAGCAGAGAAAACTTTGCTAGTAGCCACTCTAATTCAGTGCCTAGGCTTGGTTCATCGCTGCCTGTATGGCAGCAGCAGCAGCAGCCACAGACTCCTGTAAACCAGGACAGCAGTCGTCTACATGTTCCTAATAGGAGAGCAACAGACAGGTATGTGCTGGCTGTGATATTATTCACACTTTTCTGACCAATGTTGTGTATGTACATGTGTCATATGTATATTAATGTTTAGTATGTGGTATTAAAATACTATTATAACTTCTTTATTTTCATCAGACCTAATCGTCCAATGCCATCAGTGTCGGACAGTCTGGATAGAAGTGTGAGTAGGTTCATGGAATAGTTCAGTGCTGTGCAGCTATTCAATGTTGTTGTTGTTGTTTACCATTATCACACTAAGTTTTGAATTCATGTAATGTATACATTATAGTTGGATACTTCGAGATTGCGCAGAGATATGCCTGTTACTACGACAATGGCAGCACCAAGACGACGACAAAATCTCCTGGTTCTGGGAATAATCAGCCAAGGATGCCCTGCCCTCCATTCCTAGTGGCCAAATGCAAGGACCTCCCATACCAACTAGGAGAGGGGTGCGTATGTGTGTGTGTGTGTGTGTGTGTGTGAATTGCAGGAGGTAGTAATAATTTTGTAATAATGAACTCTCATTGCGCATGTGTGAGAGGGTTACAATACCCATTTTGTCTGCCAGTCAGTCATTCTTTTGGTCTTTGTAATAGCTAGCTAGTGTATTGTAACGCTGAGGGTCCACACCCTTGGTGCTTCATTTAACATAGGAGTTCTGTGTTCACTCTATCAGATGCTGTAATTGTTTGAGTGGTTATATATATATATCATTAGAAGGTATCAGCAACTTAAAAATATACAATAATTGGATTTAAAAAATATATAGTGAGTAAAAGAGGATGAATTAAAATAGGTTCTTCTGTGGGGTCGAATTAAATTAGTTCCTCCGTGGGGTCGAATTGAATTAGTTCTTGCGTGGGGTCTTTGTTTCACTAGTGTGGTAAAGATGCATGTATCACAGCAAGAGTCTGTATTGTATTTATTGGAGCTATGTGACTACTAAGTCAGAATGGACTTATTGACCATTATGGTCTCTGCCAACAGTATAATGACCTATAGGACTTTGTGTGTGCGTATGTAGGCACGATCTCCTCGTTCGCCATTCTCTATCGTCGAGTCTCTTCTAGCATCTCAAGGTCTCCAGCAGTACTCTGAAGTCCTTCATAAGAATGGCTACGATGACCTGCAGTACTTGGCAGATGTTTCAGATGGAGAATTGCAAGATTGTGGGATTTTAGTAGCTGCAGACAGAGAAAAGGTGAGAGTGAAATCTGTTTGTACTGTGTCTGTCAGTAATAGAGGAATAAAGTTAAATTACAGAGTGTCACATGCAGTTTGAGTAAAGGTCTTTATGCTCATACATGTCTGGGGAAGATGCTCACCGACTCCATCTGCCATCTCGTATCCTAATGCATTTCTTAAGTGACATTAGGCATTTGCCCCTTATCTCATTTATCTGTAGTACTGTAGTGGGCTGCTATTTTCCTGGTAGGTGTAAAGTCTCATGAGTGGGATTGAGAAGGTCACAGACATATTAAACACATACAATGATCTTGCAATATAGAGTGTTTCACTCGCTTGAATTACTAAAAACAAACAAACAAAACAAAACAACAACCAACAACAGACATGTCAGAATCTTTTGATTGCGGATGTTACCGTTAAATGTGTGGATGTACATGTGTTGAATGTGTGGATGTACATGTGTTGAATGTGTGGATGTACATGTGTTGAATGTGTGGATGTACATGTGTTGAATGTGTGGATGTACATGTGTTAAATGTGTGTGTGTGTGTTACTGTTAAATGTGTGGATGTACATGTGTATGTTTTACTTCTCCTTTCCCCTTTTCTTTTGTTCTTAGTTACTCAGACTGTTCAAGACTGTCACACCGAATCACTGATGACACCTTACCTAACTTTGTTCCAAGTCCTTTTAATTGTCCCTGGCCAATAATGAGTTTTATAACTATATGGTTATCACCGCTAATGTGATCAATTCTCTAGTACTGCACACTGTCAAAAAAATTTAATTTTTGTTGTATATTTTCTAATTACCGAGATTCAAATCACCCTGTGGTATTTTGGGACTAATATTATATTACAAGTTTGTACTAATTTTCATATGTCACTCTCAATGATAATTATTAGTTTTATGTTTATATGAATGATTTGTTCTTCTGATATCTGTCTAACTGAGTGTTATCATGTAGTATTGGTCCAATGGAAATTCAGCAAATAAATGGGAGAATAGAACTGAATAATACTCGATACAGTAGAAACTTTGGACTGAGAACAATTTGGGACCAGAGGTTCCTCTGTGATTTAATGAAGTTAATCAAGGAGCTACTAGCTTGGTGTGAGTGTGTTGACATTAACAGGATTTGTATTGAGTAACTTGAAAGGCAGCAGGCATAAACAGGAGCCAGCAGTCATCTCTTCCTCTACTACTCCCTGATTTTGCCTAGTATCAATACTAGCTCATGCAAGTTGATATGTAGCTGGAGCAAGTCTATATGGAGCTCGTGCAATGTAGAAGAGAAGCTAGGCGAGACAATTAGGGGGCGCTACCAACACTAGATCATAAAAAATTACTAGAAAAAAAAAGAAGTTGAAACAACAAATCTGGTCCCAGCAACCCGACCTTCAGCGGCCCCCATCTAATCTCCGAGATTCGCTACCATAGTAACAAAAAAATGACTGATTCGACTGACAAAACTCAACTGCTATCGCCGCGGGTAAAGGATTTATAAGTCAGTAGCTCGCTTATCGGTGACTTGATAGTATCACGTGCTATACGTTTGTTTTGGTCCTGAGGGTGGGGCTGAGTTGCTGCTTGAGCCACATCGGACGGTCCTCCGATTCCGTTCTCTCTAGAGTTTGTTCGCGTGTTGTCTGACCCAAGTAAGTTTAGAACTAAGCAGTATGCATTGTTTTAAATTTTCAAATTGGGAATTCAAATTGAGTTTACAGCTAGTGAGCTTGAGTAGCCTGACCCTTTATCAATCGCTACTCGGCAAAAGGGTCTGGTAGACTGACATTGAGCAGTTTGTTCTTGCTTAGTCAGCAAGTGGTTAACTGTGGTTCAATTAGCGTGGGTGTTAATCGTTAAACATTTTCAGGGGTGAATTAGGCAGAGTTCGTTCTGTACTGCCATGAAAAAATGTTGCTTATGCAAAACTATGCTGGGAAATGCTGCCAGTTACAATTTAATGGCACTGATATTGATTCTTGGCTAGCATTATTCACCTTTAAGCATGACAAAAACCTAAGGTACCACAATGGCCCCGTGCACAAAGCAACAACTGTATCTTACTGCTAAGCAAGACTTCCAACTGCAGATAACTCATAAAGGCTAGTCCAAGTCACTGCTTAGCATAACTAATGGCATCATTTAAAGGAAGAGTTTTGGCACGTCTGTTGGAGAGTTGTGCACAGAAATACTACACGCGCAAAATATTGAGCAGTCTTACGTCACAGGATATTGATATTACGTCACCTATTGTTTGTGGTCATCCCAATTAGCGAGGGGAACTGAAAAAACTGCTCAATGTCAGTCTACCAGACCCCTTTCCTGTGTAACGATTGGTAAAGGGTCTGGCTACGCGAGACTAATTAGGGGCATGGAGGGATATTTAGATGCAAATAACAAAAGAGATGTGTGCAGTCTTTTAATATGTTATAATTATGTAATCTTGTGAACCATACCTTTAATTTAATCATAATTTGTGACCGTCTATGGGAAAATCGGGCACAACGCAGCATGCGTAGACATCGCAAAAAGATCGATTTAGTTC
>WLWD01001641.1_pt1 | contig 19875 bp, 12 predicted proteins | sample 6712731 | NCBI WGS metagenome assembly WLWD01 (sample SAMN12718690, study PRJNA576275) | sponge metagenome | isolation source: marine sponge | host: Mycale hentscheli | place: New Zealand: South Island, Marlborough, Capsize Point | collected 2014-11-01
CACTAGGTTTATTACTGGTTCAACTCACTAGGTTTATTACTGGTTCAACTCACTAGGTTTATTACTGGTTCAACTCACTAGGGTTTATTACTGGTTCAACTAGCTAGGGTTTATTATGGTACAACACTAATTTCTAACAATATAGTCATCACATGCTTAGAGGAGCAGATGACTAGTTACAGGACTTGTATAGTGTTTATTTATAGAAGTTTATACCAAAAGTGTTTCAATCTAGAGTGAAGTGTCACTAACATTTCAGGTAAATCAAACATACATACATATTATATATTATTGGCGAGCGAGCGTAGCGAGCGAGACAGTATTAGGGGTGGATAATGCAAAATCGGGTATATGTTATATGTATATAATGTATGTGGGATGGTACGTATACCCTTTAAACGCGCTCGCGCGGAACTTTTTTCTCCAAAAAACACGGCTTTTTAGGCTTGACCCCCAGGATTAAGCAAGCCTTACTTTATACTTAAGCTCCAAAGTGTGAGAAAATTCCTGCTAAAATGCTTGCTTTTCAAGAAACAAAAAGTTGATTCGACAGGTTACTATGGCATTGAAGACCCTTTTCCAGACTTAATTTCAAATTCGCCGTTTTATGGGGGGGATACGGAGTGCCGGTTGTTTGTCAAGAGCTGTTGGTAGTCAGAATGCCGTAGTATTAATGCTAAGGAAGCTACTACTTCTCGAGGGAAGCTGAGGTAAGTACCTAATTCCATATTTGTTAGCTAAATATGCAAAATTAACTCTGGCCTTTATTTTTTGTAGCTAAGAGCTTGTCAACAGTGACTGGTAAATTCAAATAGTCAGATTGGCTCAAATTTGGTACTACAAAAGTTACCACTGCTCAAGAAAATGAGGTAAGAAAATAATTTTGTATTTGTGTGCTAAAATTGATTTTTTTTGTTTTTGTAGGTGAGAGCTTGTTGTCAAGAATTCAAGGTAATTCAGATGGTCAAACTAACTTCAATTTGATACTACAGAAGTTATCAATACTCAAGAATGATGTAAGTAGTAATTCCATATTTGTTGGCTAAAATTACAAATAATAACACTGGTTTATTTTTTATCGTAGCTGAGAGCTTGTTCAAGAGTTACTGGTGATTGAGATTATCAGAACGGTTGATGTTTGATACTACAAAAGTTACCACTAATCAGGTAAGAGAGTGATTTTGTATTTGTTTGCTGAAATAAAATGTCATAACTGCTATTATAGTGTTTGCATGAAGTAAGCTAAAAATAGTAACATTTTATGTTACCTAACTATCAGGCTCGCTCGCCATTTGTGCTCAAGCACACCACTAGTTTATTTGTATATATGTATGGACGTACGTAAGGCATTTTTGTACTTTGACCCTCACGTTTTTGTGTTAGTTCGGTTGTCGACCCCGTCCTAAACTTCACTAAACAGAATCCTCTGTTTATCAATCAGTACCCGTATCACCCTAGAAATTGAATTGTTTACCTTTTTGAATTCTTTTGCGGGTGCAGTTAAAACTTGAAAACTTAAGGGACTTTCATTTCTATTTGAGTTAGTGGCGGTGGTAAGCCAATGCGCTCTTTGTCATGGTTATAAGCCGTGCGCAACAGTATTTACTTGAAAATACATTGTCCACTAGTACCGCGAAGGTAAGTCTGTGTAGGTGCATGTCCAATTGTGTCAAAGCATTGTGTGTTACAACCACTACTTAGCAAGAATATCACAAAGAAAACTCGGGTATGCGAAAATTAAAAAACTGGACCTTATTTTCAGTAGCTTCAGTGTTAGAAGTCAAAATCATTCATATAAGAAATAGTATAGTCTTTAGGCTCGCTCGCCATTTGTGCTCAAGCACATCACTAGTATATTTTATATATAGTAGACTATAATTGATCGATATGTAAATCTTTTACTTATGATGCTATTTTGTTGTGCAATAATGACAGATAACAAGTTCAAAAGTTTTGAAAATTTTACGGACATATTCAATATTGATTTTCCCATAACATTTGGAATGATGATGATGCAGGCATATGCTATCATATGTAATAAATAAAACATACTACAGTGTTTGTAAAAACAGGACAAGTAGTTTTTATTTTTTTATTTTTAAGATATAAGAACATGTAATTTACACAAAGTTGTGTTTGAAACTACTCTAGTAGCAGTGTATAACAATTTATTATGTAAGAAGCTCAAAAGCACTGCTAACATAAAATATGTTTTTGAAAAAATTACAACTTTTTTTTTTAAGTATTCATTCTTATTGTCAACAACTCCATCCCTATAGCTATCTGATTTATTTACTAAAGTAGATTTGCTGGTAGTATAGTAAGTAGATATAAGCATGAAAATTTGAAATAACACACTTGGTAATTTTATTAAATCCAAAGTCAAGAGGTGCTATTAATAAGTAAATGAGATCTACCAATTTGACTTTTATGTAAAATACAAATAGAGTTAAACTGTACAACTGCATTGAAAATGTGGGCATGTTGGTATTCTGATATAATGTTTTTACATTATGGTTGTAGGTTGAGACATAGTGTTTATTCCTATTATGTCTGCCAAAAAATATTCTTACCCTTTGATATATTTTTAGATGTAAATTTTACCTATAGTTAAGGCAAGGGTAATTTTTAATATAAATCTTAATTAATGGTAAATGCGAAGAAATTTTTTTTTAAAGATACCCATGAAAAATGTTCTTAATCATGTATATACATGGCCCAAAACAATTGAACTAAAAAGTAAGTGGTGGATGTTTCATAATAGCACAATTCTTTACTGTATTTAGCTTCCTTAAAAATCACTTCCTATTATTGCGGGCACATATTCGTGATGACGCAGAAAAAGTTTCCTGTTAAGGCTTTGTAGGCTGGAACTATGGCTTTTAGGCTTAGACTATGACATAATAGGCTAGGACTAAGCTATTAGGCTTAAATTATGTCTTTTTAAGCTCTGATTATGATTTGTTATCCTTGAACAATGCCTTTTTAAGCTTGGACTATGGATTCTTACAATAAAGAGTGATTTTGGCAGCCATATCAGTGCAGGGAGTAATTTCAACAGCCTTGATGGTTTACAATCCTCCGTGTGTTTTTTTTGTTTTGTTTTTTAAGTATGTGAGTCATCTACTTTTTTTATTCTGGAAAAATTTGATCATGAAGTTCATCCATTATGTATGAACCAGTACAGATAAAAGCAGCATATCTGCATGAGATAGTGATTCTGATGGACAAGGTATCCTCCCTTTTGTACTTCAGATGAGGTATTGACCCTTATTTCTCACTAAGCAACAAACCTTCTTATTCCAATTTTATGTGCTCACACTGGCTTTTAGGAAAGTAATTATTAAAGGCAACCTACCAGCACACTTAGATTAGCAAAAATATTATTTAGGATTCATTATAATCATTAATTTTATTGCATAGCTTATAATAACAAGAAAGAGAGAGAATGCATCTAATAATATAAAAGTTATCTAGGTCAAAACTGAATCATATAACTTACTTTTTGAGAGCTCCTTCATTCTCTTTGTAGCATTGCTAGTAATAAGGTGTTTGCAGTAGCCAATGGTCCAAACAGATGCTTGTAACTACCTTACTCAGCACCAGATACAATCTGATGTACTACGCATTATTTTATGTTGCTACATCAAACAGCTCAGAAATCATTAGCAACTATAGTCTAGTTCAATTATATTGTGCTAGCATACAATCTAAAAGCCTAGGTGAAGCACCTCCATCAGAACCACTATCTCACGTAGATATGCTGCTTTTGTCTGTACTGGTTCATTTCATGATCAACTTTTTTTTTCCAGATTAAAAAATATAATAGATCATGACTAGTACTTCATGAACTCAAGGTTTCTGAACTGCTATGGCCTTTGAAATCACTCCTTGCACTGTTATGGCTTCCAAAATTACCCTTTGCTGTCACAATCCCCACTTAAAAGCCATTGTTCTAGGCTAACAAACCATAGCAAGCCTAAAATGCCATGGTTCCAGCCTACAATGCCATGGTTCCAGCCTAAAATGGGCCTATATAGTCTAAGCATCATTCTTGAAGCCCTGCCCACAACAGGGAAATTTTAAGGAATTTAAATAGCGGTAAAGAATGGTTCTGTTATGAAGCATCGACTTTGTTTTAGTTAAAGTTGTTTTGGGTCACTGTGTATACATAATATACTTTTCATGGTATTTCAGGGCCAGAGTACATGGTCAGGCTTTCAAATATGTAGAGCAATAGTGATGATACCATAATGGTTGAATTTTGTAATAAACTCAGTATGAATACAATACATTGTTAGTGTATGGTACTCCACCGTATGCTACTCTGCTGGCCCCTACACCTATAGTTAGAGCTGGGCGACATTGGATAATACAGGCAGTTTGGATAATACAGGCAGTACGATATTAATTTAAATTATCGCGATAAAGCGATAAATCACGATATTTCATAAATAGGTAGTATCAAACAAAGTTAAAATTTCATTTGTTTCCAGTCCAAAGCTTGTTCACGTGGCTTGCCTTCCGTAATGGGTGGTTGCACACCGCCTATGCAATAATTTTTGTTGATGGTTGATGCACGATTACTACTATTGTATTGTACTTACAGGGGCTTCTCCACAACACAAGGACAAAGTACCTGCCTAACGCGCCACTCACTAAATTTAGAGCTAGATTTGGTGCACTACTAGCCTTGCCAGTACTTTACTACCATACAATGAGTTCTTTTTCATTTCAATATTACTTCATTCGCATAATTATACACATTTTTTTCATATTGTAGGATATTGAAAAATTCTCGTTGGGTGCAGTTCATTATTTTTAGGTTACCTGTGTGTAAAAAAAAAAATTTCATTCTCATTATTAGATTCCAAGAAAACTGATACAAGATACAAAATTTGGAACTTTTATTGCTCTCGCAATTTTTATATAATATCACAGTCTCCCATTTCTCATACTCTAGTACGCGAGCAATGTTTTTTCAGTTGGGTTGTATTGGTTCTAAAAAGCCCACCTATCAAGTGTAAACAAACATCAATACAACAATAACAAGAGTCAGAAGAGAGAGCAGTTTCTGAAGATAAAGGTATTAGATCTGCGCAGCCTGGTGCACCTTGCTGCGTGAGCTCAGACGAGGACTACTGTATGGAGTGTTGTTGTAAACGGATATGAGTAAACCTGAAGCTAAGACACCACAACTTCGCGAAGTATACTTTTGATGCTAAGCGCAATTGTTTCTTGCTTGCGTATTATTAATAGCCAAGCTTACAAACAATTTAAGACCTGTATCAAGGTTTTGTGAGAAACCAGAAAAACAGGTAATACATGTGAATACCATTGAAAAAACGTCTCCACCGCTAATGTAGGGAGTAGGATTTTATCAAGGTGGTGCCCAGCACTACCTATAGTTAAAAAAAAGTAGTTGCACTTGACTAGAAAGCCACAGTCTACCCCTAGAATGTTTCCAGCTGGTCTGATATTACATAGCTGGCCTAATGTTGTCATCTAAAGCCACAACTATGGACATTATGATATAATATTATTCTGTTTAAATGGGTGTTGTCAAGGGGTGTTGTCAAGGGGTGTGGCCAAATACCACTTTACTTGCCTTTTCTGGGGCAAACACTTCAATAACAAGTTTTAATTTTGATAATTGTTGAATTTGTGCGGTGTGTTATTAGGTCCTCCTTCCACTGGCCTGTACTTCTCACTGGGTGTCCTGGGTGGCGTTCTCTACAACCCTGGATCCTCCAGCAACTGAATCAGTTTTAAACGATTAGAGTATTTAATTTTCCATCAAATTTTCACTATGGCTTAAAACTTTTACTTTACTCTATGAAATAGAAAATAGTTTTATAAGATTATAGTGTTGTGCAGTACATGATTCCCCTTTAACACCCCCCCCCCCCACCACTTTGAATCACCTTCAATCACCTCTGCAGTGTTAGACTTATGGTGACCAATGAGTGATGTCTAGTGATGATATATTTGTAATATTTGTGTAGTGAACCGTATTCTCTAGAGAACTCATTATTTACACACAGACTTACACCATATCCATCTTATATTATTCATTGCTTATAAATTTTTACTGGCCATTTTTTTTGGTTTTATTTCTGCTACGTAGAGCCCCAGCCATGGCATATATAATGTACCTATTATATTTTCACTATGAGATTGGTTTGTACGATTATGATAACTTGTGTTTATCTGTATAAAATACCAAGTTCAGAAGCAAGCCAGTAGAGGAGCTAGTAAGAGCAGTGGTGATGGACGTGCGGGTTGTTCATGTGCTAATGGTTGCAATCTTGTCATCACAATATTATTATCCTGTATTTGCACAAGGTAAGAATATTTGTATTTAATATGTGCTTGTCATTTGGACATTTACAGTCACTAGTATAGTTATTAGCCGCGTAAAAATATTGAATATCTTTTTTTTTTCTAATGAGTAAAAGATACTGAGAAGAAAGAAATTGTGAAGTGATAAATTAGCGGAGTGAAAAAATTCCACAGATAAAAAGAATCTTGGTCTGATGAGAATGAGACTGTAGCACAGCATACAGAATGAAGAGTTTGTTTGCAGGCTGTTTTTTGTATCAGAGCGCTTGTATACGCAAGTGGTCCTGGATTTGATTCCCGGTGGCGACCAAATATTTTAATTCTATATTGATTTTAAAAAGCCTGTGAAAGAGAGAGAATACATAATGAATAAACAAAGGCTTAGAAAGAGATTGTGAATATGTTCACTGTTTTATAAAAATTATTATTAATTTGAATACAAAATCTTAATTTTTCTTATTTTATTTTTCCTAAAAACCTATGACAAGAATTATAATGAACTAGCAATAAATTAATTAATGGAAGGTTTACTGTGCATTATTATTGATATCTTGTGCTACTAGTCCCTCCTTCCACTGGCCTGTACTTCTCATTGGATGGTGTTATCTACAACCCTGGATCCTCCATTAACATCACTGTTGGAGAACAACCAGGAGAACATTCAGATGCTGGATCTTACATTAGTTTGTGTCACTACTAATGTCAATACTGGATGTTGTAGAGGTAGTGATAAGCCTAATGGAGGAGGTATTGGTGGCTGGTTAGATCCTAATAACAGACTAATTCCTTCTCCTAGTGCACTTGGTGGTGCTACTAATGTATTTACTCGCTACCTCCACACAGAACAAGTGAGACTAGCCATAGTAGGTGGTACTCCAACAGGACCTCTGGGAGTGTACACATGTGTGGTGCCTGATATGAATGGAGTGGATGTGTCTGCAACTATTACAATTACTACTATAACAGGTATTGTTGTGAGTCTTATCAACAACACATAAGACTTTCTTTGACAAATAATATGTCAATTAATTTGATCATTATAGTAGTATTAATTATTGGGTTTATGGACTACTCTACTTTCAGTTTTATTTCCAACTGAGTAGCAAAATTTGAGCAAACTCGATAATAAGTAGTCCATAAACCCTAGAGTATTAACTAAACTCTTAATTAATGACTGTTTCTAATCATTATGATAGTATGATAGTGATAACACAATTGCTGGTAATTTACTCAATATTTAGATGCTTAAAAGTGTTTTGCTACTTATACCGTACTGTCATTTATAATGCAGCTGCTTTCTTTAATTATAACATCAGGAGTTACATTAATGACTAATACGTTTTTGTTTTTTTTAATTTCCAAAATTTCACATTTTAATTATTACTTTATTGGATCGATATTCTTCAAATACTTATTATCTAATACATATGTACCTAGCCATAGCAATATAATCCCTTAGCAGTTCCTCATTCGAGTCAGTTATATAAGCTTTCAAATGTATTTTCATCGTTAATTCTAACCATATTGTGTGTGTGGACAATTAGAAATGTTTGTCACTATAAGTAAACCACAGATAAACATTATTCCATTTCTGAGACTATACAAAAAACAACTTTCAGTATGTGTTCTCAGGGTTTGAGTAAATAGCAGCAGTAGGTTACTTTAGCAAGGCTTTCAGCTACAAAACAAGATATTATGGATAATAGTAAATATACAAGTATAAAGCATGGTAAGAGCTACATCACTCTAGGATTTGTAATGCATATGGAGTGCAGAATTTGGTGTATTTGCTTAAATACACATGGACTGGTGGTGTGTTCTTGCAGTAATGGCAAGTGAACTGGCCTATCTACATTATACAAGCTTATAAAAAATGATTGTTTTAAAAATTTATTTAATGTATGAGTGAGAAAAGGCAGATTATTAGTTCTGCATTCATCAGGTATAATTTCTGTCCTCATCTTGAAGGTCCAGTACAGTGTTCAGCAGTACTAATAGTTGAGGTGTTTAACCTTGTAAACAGTTTGCTGAATTATAGCTACAGGTGATTCATCTGTGTAGCTAAGAAGTAGTGGGTTTTTAACACGTCTTTAGTAAGGGGTTCTTGTAGTCTACTTCCATTAGGTTAGGAAATTCAAGCGTTTAGGTCTAACCAGCCTGCTTTGTGAGGCCAGATGTACTTATCATATGCTATCATCATTTATCTGCTACTATTACTATTACTAGTAAGAAGTATGGTAAAATTATGATGTAACTAATACCTGTGGCATCTGTATATTGAGAAATTAATTGTTAAAGCAGAATGTATTGACTTATTTAATTATGGATAAATGGAGCTGTGGTACTAACAACTTATAAGGATCTTTGGAAATATGTACAAATAGTCTTATATTAGGACTTAACCTTTCCTGCTCGATATCAATGTTATTGAGATAATTTTCCTTAATATTAGACATACAATATTTTGACCTTATTCAGTACAAAGCTGAGGATCCTTGATTAACTATTGTATAGACAATGTGATATTTAATATTTCTTATAATTATGCAGTACCAACTCACAACACAAACTACTAACTTGTAGTAATCTACAAAAATGCTGTGCATTAATTTAATAGTAACATGGTCCATAAGGTCTTTGACTTTATTGGTGTATGATATACTATATCTACAACTAAATTAATGTGGTTACAGGAGAAACACAAATAAATATCAAATGATGTACAAAACACGTCATGTAGCTGTTCTTAAACTCACAATACTATGGAAATGATATTTTTCAGAGTCTGTGCCATATATCTATAACGATGTACATTATGACTTAGCCTGATTGTTTTATATTTTAGTTCCTGCTGCTCCAGTTGTGTCTATCTTTTTAAGAAGCTATCCAATTAACTCCAACTATTATTCCGGACTTCAACTCAACCTAACATGCGCTATAAATATAATATTTGTTTCTGCATTAGACAACATCCAACAAATCAGAGTGATGACAATATGGAGAAGATATAACATGGCACTCACTCAAGACAACAGAAGAACTATTACAATGCCACGAAAAGTGGGGCCTATGTTATATCATACCAGCATTATATTACAATCACTGGACAAGAACAGAGATGAAGGAGTATATTATTGTACAGCAGATGTTATTGTTGTCAGAGAAAGACCGAATTTTACAAAAGCAATTTCTACTAATAAGACAATATTTGTGCCAAGTAAGTTTAATTGGATAATTCATCTGAACTGAAATTAATTTTTCACATTTTTAGCTAAGATTTAGTGTAGCTAAGATTTAGTGTAGCTAAAAGCAATGGTTGGAACAGTCCACAATATTTGTTTACACTGTTATAATTGTCTTTACACTTTAGCGATGACTGAAATGCAAAGTGAAGTGAGACACTATTAGAGGTATATACACATTTATAGTGATAAATGTGAACAAAATTTGATGTATTCTCTCTTTTTCACAGTTTTTTTTTTTTAACAATACAGAATTAAAAAAAATATTTGGTCACCACCGGGAATTGAGCCCAGGAACGCTTGTATTCTGTATTGTTAAAAAAATGCTGTGAAAGAGAGAGAATACATCTAATGAGTAAAAAAAGGCTGAGAAAGAAATTATGAAGTGAGCAAAATTGTTGACATTGGTAATATACAAGTTGAAAGTGTGATAGTTTCGCTAAATAAGACCATGTTTTGGTAAAATTTCACCATCATTTATGGGACAGACCTATACATCTAGTTTTCTTAACTTTCTATTATGGCATGTAATAGCTATATTTTATGTTTTGCATGCAATTAATAAGTGAATAGCTATGTCACTCTCACTAGTAACTGTAAAGCTTTTGGGACCAAAGAAGGGGAGTTGAGAGCAAGTATAGAAATTGAGACATCCATAAATATTTTCTATAGCACAAAGTAATCTCTCTCCTCGATTAACACACATAAAAAATTAAGGTATTTGTGAATGGAATATAAATTTGTTCAAATTATAGCTAATACAAACCAGTAATATTGAAACATTAGCAAATTTGCTCTTTGTCCTAATCAATTCACTCATTTCGTTGTAAATCTCCATCACAATAGTGCAGTAATTCAATGTAAGATAAAAATAATTGAAAAAATGCTGTAATTCCTAATTTTGATTAATATTATTTACAGGTTTGTTCTTTATTTTTAAGCAATTGATTTCACTATGTAATAAGGCTAAAGGTAGCTAAATTCAGCCTAACATAATTTTACAAAGCCTAATTTTGAAAAAAAAATCTATCAGGCATTAGTTCCACAAAACTAGTTTTCCACTAGTCATAAAATAAAAGTTATAAAAACACAGAACCATCATTAAATAGCTATTTAGTATGGAAATTATTTATACAATAATTAGCTACAGAAAAAATCAAGTAAATGAATTTACAAAATAACAAGTACTAAAAACTAAAAGTGATATCTCTCTGAACATTATTTATTTTTGGCCATCTACGAATTTTCCTCACCGGAATGGTGAACAAAAAAATCATACAACTATAGGTATACACTAACATTATAAATTAATGTTGTACACAGCAATACACTTTCAGCTCCAATTTGGCGTTATTTCTGACTGCAATGTTTGGAGGGTAAGTTTTGAATTAAATTATTTGCTACTGTTGTTTATGACTGTCAATATATTCTAGTCAAGTGAGGTTAACAAGAAGGACTCTGGTATAGTAATGGCTTTAGTAAATCTAGTGTCACCTCAATGTGGGTGTGATTTCACTACCTCTCAACTCACAGACAGAGTGTTCCTTTGTGATCCATCTTCTCCTAATGCTGTAACTTATCAAGCACAACTACATGGCACAAGACATGCTAATGTCTCCCAACTTGCAAGTATAATACAAGGCTTGTCTCAGGAGACAAGATCTATTTCAGTGCAGCTTTCTCTTTTAACTATTCAAAGTTTCTGTGTAGTATCATTGACTAGTTTATCACCATGCAAACAATACAAACAAAATGATGAGAATAATGCTGCAACAGTGAATATTATTATAGCTGTTGTCATAGTTATTACAGTATTTACTTTATTCTTGTTTATTATGGGAACAGTTGTGGTATTCCTGTTTAGAAAACACACTCAAAGTGAAAGTGCTCAGTAAGTTAATAGTCTTAACTATGTGCTGATTATGTGACATTTCATTCACTATTTAGGCAAGCTGCCAAAGATAATTCACAAAATACTAAAGGAGCTGATACTCTGGTGTATGAAGATATAGAAGAATACAGCAAGGTAGTGCAAGATACCAATACAGAAATAGCTTCAGATGACGTGGTGACTACTGCATGTGCAGTGTATGTTCCTACTACATGCAATGAGAAGGATGAATATGAATTATAAATTGGCCATCACAGTGCAGACTGCTTTAATGACAATATTAATTACAAGTTTCAGTTAATTTACCATTGTTGTTCTCTTCTTAGATGTTTGTTTATATTAGGAGATGATCTTGTGTGAATGATCAAAATTCTTTTTAATTGTTTGAGAATTTTTTTTTGAAACATACAATACTTTTTACAATGTGATATAGTCATTTAGAAAAGAAAGATTTTACATATATTCACACTGTGGGAAGTTTCAATAAAGCAATGTAAACAAAATGTACAGTTCATTTAAAAAAACATAACTCTGCAAGATTTGGAAATTTTTTATTCAATAATAATGCTTGCAAATGTAATTCGGCTGATAAGGTGATAGATTACTTCATCAGTGCTACAAAACATGCATACAATAAGATCAAATAATTGTTACTAGTAGAACAACAGAAAGGATGAAGAACATGTACTCGATACTAGCCACATAGTAAAATAATACTGTTCTTGCTGCTATACATAACTTCTACATTCTCCACTGTGAAAGAAACATTTCGACCCTTACTTTTACGTCTAATGAGGAACTACTTGACATGCCAAGGATTATCATTTACTGTAGACATCTTGAAGAAGCTGCTGATTTGTATTTATTTTACTGAGGTGGACTAGGAGATTCGTTTACTGAGCCAAAAGACAGATCATTCTGGATTTCGTCTTGTAGACATGTTTAGAAGCTGTACGGACTCTGAAGTCAAATCAGACATAATCTCCTCTTTCACACAGCCAAATCCCCAATTACAAATAGTATGTGCTACTATTGCTTTTGGCTCCAGAATGACTGCAGAAATATTAGACAAGTGATACACATTGGAATCACAGATGAGATTGAGTCATATGTACAAGAAAGTGGCCATGCTGAAAGAGATGGACAACCAGCACTTGCTGTACTACTAAAAACAAAAAGGAATCAGCATGCCAACAAGTGCAATAATAATATTGATATTATTGTCGAAAAGACTTGCTATTTCATGACATGGACAATTACACACATTTAGATACTAGCTCACAATGTTTGTACTGTGATATGTTCAATTACTTGTACTTGTGGTTTTTGTAGCACTTATCGCTGTTTATTTTCATTCTTGTGAGCAAATTTTTATTGTAATTTAGATTATGAATTTGATCTCAATGACCCATTAGTTAAATGTGTACACCAAATAAATCTATTTAAAAAAATTCAACTATTATAACTTTAGTCACTAGCTCCAAAAAATTTCAATTACGCGGTAGGTTCTTGATTTTTCACAGACGCTTAAAACTCGCCGAAATCATTGGCGGGGTCCTTCCTGTTGGCATTTATTATCCTCCCCTGTGGCATTTAGAACCCTAGCTTGTGATATTAAATACCCTAGCTCACTCCACCTTCTTTATTGTTTGGAATAGCTACTTGACATTTCTGACACATTTGTATAATATTCAAAATTTTAGGGATATAACAAAGAAATATTTTTATTTTTTTATACTGATATTAAAATAAAGTGATGAGTAGCTAAAACTGATTAAATAAGTTACAACAGCTAATGATGATATTCCTATTTATTTGAGATAATATTCATAGTAACTGAGCATGATTGGAAGTTAAAAGTAAAAGGAGAAGTGAAAGTTGTGCTGGAAGATTGCAAAGTATGCATGCTATTAGCACCACATGAGTAACCAGAAGTTGCTGCAGTAACTCTCCGTTTTGTTTTCTTACTACGAAGACGAAAAGGCACAATTTGGAGGACAATTCTTGGGTAAATATTTCTTTCAGGGGTGTAACTTCTTCTCCGTACTCTGTAGAAATGTGTGCACACCATTGTTGCCATACATTGACACAGTATTTTGTGTCAGCCATGGTCTTAGAAGGTATAGCACTAAGCTTGGCCTTCATAACCTCATCCTCGTTTTTCCTGGGAGCAAATGTTCTCTTTTGTCGCTTTGCTGGAGGCTCTAAGTTATAGTCGTGAACAGAATGTTCCGTGAGTTGCTATTGCTGAATAGCTGGTTGACCAGTAACTAAGGTTTGTTCGCTATCAGACGTTTCCCCGTTTAAAAGGTCCATAATTTGTGGTGATAAAAAGTCCAGTAATGAGTCTATATTGTCTTCCATTAATCAAGTTAGCCTGAGAAGTGGTGGAAAACAGGCTGTATCACCTAGCTAGCTTTTATTTTTCACGGCGAGCGAGCGTAGCTAGCGAGACACTTACAGGGGTCACAATTGAAAATCGGGGATGTTTATTGGCGAGCGAGCGAAGCGAGCTAGACAGTATTAGGGGTAGATAATGCAAAAAAAAATCGGGTATATGTTATATGTATATATGTATATATATCTATGTATGTATGGATTGTACGTATGCCCTTTAAACGCGCGCGCGGGAAAGTTTTATTCTTAAAAAAAAAAACGGCTTTTTAGTCTTGACCCCAGTTTATTCTGAAACTACAGCATTAAGCAAGCCTTACTTTATACTTAAGCTCCAAAGTGTGAGAAAATTCCTGCGAAAACGCTTGCTTTTCAAGAAACAAAAAGTTGATTCGACCGGTTACTATGGCATTGAAGACCCTTTACCAGATTTAAATTCAAAACGTCGCCTTTTTTCCGGCTAAGTGCGGCTTGTTAGTTGTCAAGAGCCACCTGTAGTCAGTACTAAGAGAGCTATCACTACTTCTGAAAAGCGTATGTAAGCACATAAAGTATTAATGCTAAGGAAGCTACTACTACTCGAGGGATGCTGAGGTAAGTACGTAATTCCATATTGTTAGCTAAATATGCAAAAATAACTCTGGCCTTTCTTTTTTATAGCTAAAAGCTTGTTGTCAACAGTGACTGGTAAATTTAAATAGTCAGAATGACTCAAATTTGGTACTACAAAAGTTACCACTGCTCAAGAAAATGATGTAAGAAAGTAATTTTGTATTTGTGTGCTAAAATTAATTGTCTTTTGTTTTTGTAGGTGAGAGCTTGTTGTCAAGAATTCAAGGTAATTCAGATTGTCAAAGTAACTTAAATTTGGTACTACAGAAGTTATCAATACTCAAGAATGAGGTAAGTAGTAATTCCATTTTTGTTGGCTAAAATTACAAATAATAACACTGGTTTATTTTTTATATCGTAGCTGAGAGCTTGTTCAAGAGTTACTGGTGATTGAGATTATCAGAATGGCAGATGTTTGATACTACAAAATTTACCATTAATCAGGTAAGAGAGTGATTTTGTATTTGATTGCTGAAATAAAAGGTCATAACTGCTATTATAGTGTTTGCATGATAACAATACTTAATTTTATGTTACCTAACTATCAAGCTCGCTCGCCATTTGTGCTCAAGCACACCACTAGTTTATTGGCGAGCGAGCGTAGCGAGCGAGACACTTACAGGGGTAACACAATCGAAAATCGGGGATGTTTATTTATTGGCGAGCGAGCGTAGCGAGCGAGACACTTACAGGGGTAAAAATGAAAAAATCGGGGATGTTTGTTTATTTGTTTATATATATGGACGTACGTACGTCATTTTGTACTTTGACCCTCCGTATTTTTGTGTTCGCTCCTCGTTCGACCCCGTCCCAAACTTCACTAAACAGAATCCTCCGGGTTTAGCGACCATTACCCGTATCACCTTAGAAATTGAATTGTTTATGGCTTTGAATTGTTTTGGGGTGCAGTTAAAACTCAAAATCTTGTGGGAGCTCCATTTCTATTCGAGTTAGTGGCGGTGGTAAGTTAATGCGCAGTTATAACTAACTGAACAGTATTTACTTAAAAATGCAACCAGGAAGGTAAGTCTTGCGTAGGTATGTTCAGTTGTGTGAAAGTATTGTGCCTTACAACTACTATTAAGAATATCACAAAGAAAATTTTAAATAACGTGATTTGATTTTGTTGCTTCTTTTTCAATTCAAACTGTTGTGGGAGGTAGTAATGTAAAAACTCGACTTTATTTTAATAGCTTGAGTGTTAGTTGCTAAAATTAAATTTAGCAATAGTGTAGTTTAAGGCTCGCTCGCCATTTGTGCTCAAGCACACCACTAGTTTATTTGTATATATGTTTGGACGTACGTATGTCATTTTGTACTTTGACCCTCGCGTTTTTGTGTTAGTTCGGTTGTAGACCCCGTCCCAAATTGCACTAAACAGAATCCTCTGGTTTATCGATCAGTACCTGTATCACCCTAGAAATTGAATTGTTTACCGTTTTGAATTCTTTTGCGGGTGCAGTTAAAACTTGAAAACTTAAGGGACTTCCATTTCTATTCGAGTTAGTGGCGGTGGTAATAAGTCAATGCGCTCTTTGTCATGGTTATAAGCCGTGCGCACAGTATTTACCTGAAAATACATTGTCCACTAGACTACTGCGAAGGTAAGTCTGTGTAGGTGCATGTCCAGCTGTGTCAAAGCATTGTGTGTTACAACTACTTCTTAGCTAAAGAATATCACAAAGAAAACTTTTAAATAACGTGTATTGTTCTGTTGTTGTTGTTTTTTCCTTCAATTCAAGCAGTTGCAGAGAGTTGTTACTATGGCACTGAAATCCCTTTACCCTGTATGCTAAATTAAAAAACTGGACCTTATTTTCAGTAGCTTCAGTGTTAGAAGTCAATAAAAATAGTATAGTCTTTAGGCTCGCTCGCCATTTGTGCTCAAGCACACCACTAGTTTATTTGTATATATGTATGGACGTACGTATGGCATTTTTGTACTTTGACCCTCGCGTTTTTGTGTTAGTTCGGTTGTCGACCCCGTCCCAAACTTCACTAAACAGAATCCTCTGGTTTATCGATCAGTATCCGTATCACCCTAGAAATTGAATTGTTTACCGTTTTGAATTCTTTTGCTGGTGCAGATAAAACTTGAAAACTTATGGGACTTCCGTTTCTATTCGAGTTAGTGGCGGTGGTAAGTCAATGCGCTCTTTGTCACGGTTATAATCCGTGCGCAACAGTATTTACTTGAAAATACATTGTTCACTAGACTACTGCGAAGGTAAGTCTGTGTAGGTGCATGTCCAGTTGTGTCATAGCATTGTGTGTTACAACCACTACTTAGCTAAAGAATATCACAAAGAAAACGTTTAAATAACGTGTATTGTTTAGTTGTTGTTTTTTTCCTTCAATTCAAGCAGTTGCAGAGAGTTGTTACTATGGCACTGAAATTCCTTTACCTTGTATGCGAAACCTTATTTTCAGTAGCTTCAGTGTTAGAAATCAAAATCATTCATATAAAAATGGTATAGTCTTTAGGCTCGCTCGCCATTTGTGCTCAAGCACATCACTAGTTTTTAGTGACTAAATCAGTTAGACAGAGGCACCGAGGAAACTACCGGATTTAGGAAACCCTCAGGCCCCTAGTAGCACCCTCGCTTCGCTTGGGATGCTAGAGCTCAGGGCCTTCGGGATTCCACAGAAGTTCATTTACATCAATCTGTGGTTGGGTCTTTTCTAGTTCTTGAGATATAATCTCTTTCCAATAAATGGTAACTCTCCCTGAAATATCCAGGAGTCTTCTGTCTTTCTTTGCAGTGAGTTCTCCACAAGCTTAGTGACTAAATCAGTTAGACAGAGGCACCGAGGAAACTACCGGATTTAGGAAACCCTCAGGCTTCGCTCGGGATGCTACAGCTCAGAGCCTTCAGGATTCCTAAATCCGGTAGTTTCCTCGGTGCTTCTGTCTAACTTATATTTAGATGTGCCTTGATAAAATCGTTTATTTCTTCAATGGTCTTGTGATGTAAAGGATCTCTGGGATTTTTTCAACTCCTGTACATGCGCCCTGGAGTTTCTTCAAATACATTTTCTAAATGTTTCATAACTAGTGATGTGCTTGAGCACAAATGGCGAGCGAGCCTAAAGACTATAATATTTTTATATGAATAATTTTGACTTCTAACACTAAAGCTACTGAAAATAAGGTCCAGTTTGTTTATTTTCGATTGTGCTCGCTCGCCAATAACTTTCATGTCTCTCGCGGATTTTGTAGCTCCATGGCCCCTTGCAATGTCTGTAACTTCATTTTCTGAATCAAAATTTGCCAATGCAGGATCAGTAACACCGAGTACTTTGGCAGACTTCATTATAGTTGCCCCAGTCTTGTTTGCTCCCAATCCTTGCAGTGCAGTCTTTAATAATCTGTTGAGGTGCTCCATGTAGAGGTCATTGAGAATGTATACCATGGACATTGACAAATCAACCCCACAAAAGTTCCATTACCAGATGAAGTGACAAAGAGAAGTCATGCTGAAACAAAACATGAAGGCTTTCTAAAGCGTAGTTGTTTCTTCTGGAACTATGGAACATCGGTAAAAGATACCTCAAACACCTTAATACTCACTCACCATCACCCTCTCGTATGCTGTCACTATATTCCAGGTAGAAACAACCCAGTGATAATATTCCTTTAGCATAAGCAAATACCTTATCACTAGAATCTACATCTCAAGTTTCCTCGCTTTGAACAATATTTAAAGTCCAAATTTATAAATTTTTCCATAATTTTTTAAGAAACAGAATGTAGCATTTTCTTTCTGCTTTAAGCTGACTCCATCCATTCCTCTTCTAGACCAGGAAATGGAGAACTTGAAGGAATTTTATTAACATCGGATGTGCCCAGCATTTTCATTGCTTGTGTATGGACAACTAACACAAAGAAGTCATCACAGGCATTAAAATTGTCCAATGGTCGCTGAACTACATTTTGTTCTTCCGGGTACATTTCGCGGCTGATATAGATTGCCACAATCTGCCAAGGATTTCTTGCTAAAGTAGTGCCTAAATATTAGCTGCATTAACAAACCAAAACAAAATTAATAAACAAAAACTAGAACAATTTGTCAGCAACCATACTCCACATATGCCTGCACAAATTGAAACCATTCATATCATTAACACGCACACGACAGCCATTGATACACAACATACTTACCCAGGAAACTTTCTATTGACTTGCCACTTCACCCCTCCATTCATTATTACCATTATGGTTGCCACCAACTCACATTCTCATGTCAACAGAGGTCATTAGTAAAGTGTTTAGAATTATATAATTTATAATTTACTGCAACAGCTTATTGAAAACAATAGAGATGATGGGGGAAGCTGAGAAGGGGGGATGGAGTTGGGAGAATGGATTATTTGCATAGCTATATGCAATTAATTGTTCATTTTTGGTAATCAGTAGTAAAGTGGTCATTCATATAATAATTTCATTAGAAATGATATTTAATTTACATTCAACCCAAATATGTCTGTAAACTTCTGAAATGTATTTTATTAAAGTTGTACTCTATAATAAATGGCCACATTCATTCAATTCATGCTTTACTTATATGCATAAATTGGGGACAAAGCATTAAAAAAATAATATTATGTACTTACTCCGAGAAAGTTTGCCTTGGTATGCCAATCCTATACAGCTGGTATAATACCTGCAAACAGCTTCGATTGAAGAGTTCATATTCACTCTGACTTTCATGGATTCTCTTATTCTTGCAGCTGTCAGTTGATCCCCACCAAATAAGATTGGATGTAAAGTTGTTCTTTCCCTTGCAAAACTCTCACCAGTGCTGCAATATTGCCTTTCCTGATGAACAACTGACAGAACATACTCGTGGTGATGTCACAATAATGTCAATCATATCTTCCAGTTTATTTTCATTCTTTAGCACAACACCAAGAGGTACCTACATAATAATAATAACAAAAACAATAGCAACAACCAGAAGACTAATATGTGACGAAAAATATAAAATTATAAACAATGATAATGATACATAAAAATGTTGCTTACTACTACAGTAGATTTTGTAGACATTTCTCCATAAAATGCATGATTAATATGCCATTTCACCACATCTTCAAAAGCAAATTTTGAAGTACTCTGTGATTCACTAAAACTTGAGATATTGTGGCAATAGTATCTTTAATTACTAAATATTCTGCTACAGATGGCAAGAGGGAATTTGCTACAGTTTCGATATTAAGTTTGCTTGTGTCTGGTACAGTCTCTGAAAGCTGAGAAGTATCAATACGGTTTAGAACAGCATAGGAATGAAAGTAATGTTTAGTGCAACATTTTGTTGGTCAGATCTCATATAACGAGTTTTGATAGCTTTGTCTATATTGTCACCACAAAATCTGTATCCAAAGCATTCTCTC
>WLWD01005445.1_pt1 | contig 19873 bp, 10 predicted proteins | sample 6712731 | NCBI WGS metagenome assembly WLWD01 (sample SAMN12718690, study PRJNA576275) | sponge metagenome | isolation source: marine sponge | host: Mycale hentscheli | place: New Zealand: South Island, Marlborough, Capsize Point | collected 2014-11-01
GCCCAAATGTTCACTCACCGATGAGACACACTGAAATGCCAATTATTTTTTTCAGTTTTTTTTATTTAAGGAGGCTTTTTAAAATTTAACAGAACAACATGGTTAATATAGAAGACTAATTATTCAAGGTAACCTTGATTAATTAACCTATATCCTCATGTTCATGAACATTATTGGTGTGTTTTGCTTAAAACATTGCCGTGTAAACAGATTCATTATGTTTGAGATGCCACAGTGCGATGTAAACTTTGCTACTGTAACTTGTTCATATGCTGCATATATTCTTTCAAGTTCCATACAGGTATCAATTCCCTCAACAAGCTGAGTATAATATCATTATCAACTAACCCTTCTTAAAAATAGTGTGGTAGCTGTTAAATATTTTTAGTTACCACTAAAAATAAATCATTTTTTGTTGTGTTTTTTTTTGCTTTTGTATTTTGCACATTGTGATGTTTAGTTCTTGTTTGTTCTGGAAATTGTCCAATCTGAATTTCAGTTGTTATTTAGTGTTAACCCAATTATGATTTTAATAGCTGTATTGTTAAACATCAGTGCTGCAGAATGGGATAAAAGTCATATATAGAAGTTTGTGAGGACAATGCAAATTCTGCCCAAATATACTACAACAATTTTTCCAGTGCTCAACATCATTTGGGACTAAGTGTATTATTTTATTCAAGTTTTAGGGAGTAGAGAAAAATCAATCAGTTACAGAATTAGAAAAACTGGCAATAATTATCACGATTTGCTGTGTTGGTTATAATGGAGACCTTTTACAGATCATGTTCCATGTGTATCTCAATTATGCAGCTTCCTTTTGACTATGAAGTGTGGCAAACTGTTAAAGAACTTAAACATTGACAGTTCATTTGCTGTTGTGGTCACTCTGTATGGTCTTATCATCAGTTCTGGCAGGTCCCTGGTTGTTCAGATGCTCACAAGGAGGCTATAATATTGGGGGGGGGGGGGGGGGGGTGTGGGTGGAAGGTGTGTGGCCAGTATCTGTAGTAAGAAGAAAGAAGATAAAATAGGAAGAAGAGAAGCCCTAGACAGAAACAATCAGCATTTTGTTATGATGTATAGATGGGTTAAATGTACTGTTGAATAGGTTTTGTCTGTTTATGTATTCTAAGTGTAAGTATGAATAAAGTCACTCAAGGACAGTTAAGTGATGGAGCTGACAACATTATTATAAGTGAAGAATGCAAAACAGGTTAAAGTCAAGACTAGTTGTGATGGTTCAATCTAGTGCTATATAGCTTGACTTGTGGCTCATGGATTTCATGGCTAATATTATGAGATTTTTTTGTTCTTGTCATTTTTTGGAGTCTCTGAGGACCTTAGTGTCTAATTCTTCTCAAAGTGCATCACAAGAATTTGCAGACTGTATTTATGAATGGAACTCCATACAAGAGGAAAGGATAAACCAAATAGTTACAAGGAGAAAGAAAAAGAGTCTCTTGTTGGCAGATACATGTACATGTGATAAATTTGATTCAATGGGTAAATACTTCGTATTAAAGAGAAACAGAGTGAGTGTCTTAGTGTATATGGTACAAAATTTTGTTTCAATTCTTCTGGCAAATTGAATAAATTGTATAAAACTGCACTTAACTGCAGTACCCAAAATGGTGTTTGAAATAGATTCATATAATATAAAACTATTTTTCATTACATATAGTTATTGGTACACACTCTTAGTTTTTTTGAGAACTAAAAAAACAACACAGAATATAAACATTTAGCTCATTCACCTGCACAGTGTAACTGAGAAAAACTGTTTTCAATAACATTCATTGTTGGCTATAACAAGATACTTTGTGCTGAACAGTTTCATAGTGAGAAGTGGATTCTCCTACTCTAACTTGTTCATATGCTGCACAATCCTCCATCTCCATTGTGGTAGACCTGTTATATCATAATGGAAGGAAACAGTTATGGTCATAGATGGTAAAAATAACTGAAAAAATATTAATGTGTATAAAATTTGATGAAAATATAATATGTGATGAATTAAATTTGTATGTGTTTTCATAGTACAAGGATATTTTATTTTGAATAATAATTATCATTATCCCAATATTGGTAATAGGCAAGAACATATTATATACATACACTTACTTTTCTTGAGTGTGTTTTACTTTCCAGCAATATATTCTAATTCCAATTATTCCAAATATAGTGCAGAATACCATAGTGACAATCATAGTTACTATACTATGCTAACAGCAAAACCTGCCATGAAATTAAACAATTTAATTTCTTTTTTTAGTATGTAAATGTGTGTTTGTGTGTACATGTGTGTTGGTGTGTACATGTGTGTTGGTGTGTACATGTGTGTTTGTGTGTATTTCAATTAATTGATATTGCTTTTGATTGATACTGATATTATTTAATCATCTGAATGGGAAGGAAAGTGAATTATTGGTTGTATGTTGACTTAAAATATCTGATTGTATCACAGATTTTAAAACAATTGTTGAATGTACTCAGAAGTACATTGACAGATAAGCTGAAGGCATAGCTATACAATAAACTTCATCACTAACATGTAAACTTACCAGTGCACTTAGCAGACCTGCTGACCAAAATATATACAGTATTGACTCACTGGTATTCCCAGTCAATTAACCATAAGATTGCAACTTAAACTGAACATAATCATTTTTGTTTCAAACTTCACCTGTTTAAACTATTATCAAATGATCAAACAAACCAAACAAACTACTATCTATGCAAACTTACTTGTAGTTCCCAATATTTGACTACTATATTCAGATATAGTTAGTTGACTATAACTAGTCCTGTATCCTGATACTGATATCCCATTTACTATTGATATAGCAGATACTTCTATTATATATTGCTTGTCAGTCACTAATGAAATTACAACTGAAGAAACAGAAGAAGGAACAGTTACCATCATTTCTTCATTGCTGTGACTCTCTCTGTAATGAACTGCAAAATATTACACTGCCACAAGTCCTTTATTACTCCATGATATTTCAATAGAATTTGAACTAATTACTTTTACTTTTAAATTTTGTACTCTTGCTATAAAAAATAATACATAAACACATCATTAGACAAGTTACAGTAGTTGAATTGATAGCACAGTTTAGTATTTCTCAATAATATATAATCCATACATCTAATTTAAATGTTAGCCATCCATTTACATCGCTTTTACTTAGCTACGTCTATACCCTACGCAATAAATTAACGCATAATTTGAACCTCCTTTAAGGTTTAATTTTTGCCGATAAATTATTATTTGCTAGTATCAACACAGCTTATTCTCGTTATGTTAAACTCCTTGTTTGGATCAAAATAGTTATTCAACTTTTACTTACCTGGTCTACTAAGAGTACTAATGTTATCTGCCATAACTGCTGGTCCCTCTCTGCCTCCAGTAGTGGCAGAGACTGTTATGTCAGACACCAATGTGTTAGGAGTGAGGGATAGAGAAGTTGGCAGTGTTAGTAGTTTCTAGTAATTAATGAGTTCCATGAGGTCACTACCTAAAAATAGCACCCACCCTCTACTAAAGCTCCTGGGGTTGTTAATGGCCTATTGTGTCAGTTACAAGCGAGTTTAGCTATAGTCACTGTGTATTAAGTGTGTCAATGATTCATGTCAGCTTCACACTGATGCCTATGGGGTAGGAATAGGTGCTGTTCTCAATATGAATAGCTAGAGATTGACGCTTTAGCAGGCTGCTGAGGTGTGCAGAATGCAGAGCCAGATAATCTACAAAATGAACTCGAAGCATTAGCTGTTGTGGAAGCAGTGAAACATTTTAGCCACTCTTTATGGCACCCATTTTGAACTTTTGACAGACCACAAGCCACTAACTGTATTCTTAATGTTTGAATCATTGTATGAAAGGAATAGCTATTGAACTATTCCAGTACGTAAAAAACACAAATGCAGATGGGTTGTCCAGACAGGCATGGTCCGTTAAAAGAGCTAGGCTAGTTGCTACAACTACTAGGGTAATGAAGCACCAAAGGTGGAACCCTCAGAACTACTATACACTAGTTAGCTATGACAAAATCATCTGAGACCACAAGAATAATTTATTCGCGGTACCAAAGCTTGAGCAGTGAAAACGGTAGATGTAAAAAAGAAGAATTAGGCCAGAGACACTCACTGGTATATATTTTCAGCACACTACTCACATGAGTTTGTCATGACATAGGTGTTACCCACAAAGGCTAGTGTGGGACCACCCTCCTCCTGTCAATGACAATTGAATGACTTTGGAATGACATTATCATGCACTCACCTTGTACTTGTTAATTATGTCAATAGGATTATGTGGATTTGTGTCAATGGTCTCTAGTTATTAATTCTTTTCATTATGTGATTATCAGTTACAGTTTCCCAGCCTGGATGGCAAGTTATAAATGCTTAGTTTTGTATCATTTGTTCAGTTCTTACCTTGTCCAGTCTTGTATGTATTACATTTACATTTATTATTATACTAAAGCTTATTGAGGCAAGCATTACCTTAGGGTGTACTGTGGCTAGCTACTAAGTAGAACTCTGGTGGCAGTGTTACCTTGGGTGGAGAGTTAGCAACACAGCTTTTTTTCCAAGCTCACTACAACTTTGGAGGAGTGTGTGCACAGACGCTTTATTCACTCCCAACAGTTAGTACCTACTCAGAACTGATATAGTTTGCGTTTTCTCAATAACCAGCCCGAATTTGAAAACATAGCACAATTTGTTGTCCTGATCAAGTTCAGCTAAGTGTCAGTAATCTCCAAAATCAGAGCATAACAGACAGACAAATAAACAGACAGAATGACTACTATCAATGGCTAAGTGTCAGTAATCTCCAAAATCAGAGCATAACAGACAGACAAATAAACAGACAGAATGACTACTAACTCTCTCACGCATACGCGCTGAGGGTTAATGAGGCTGTGCAATACAGCGTGAAATAACACCACGAATGAGACATTTCATAGTCACTTATCTAAAATAACATTGTGAAGATATCTAGCATTGAATAAAATATATATGCATCAAAATCTTGAGACTTGCCCAATAATTCAAGTTGAGCTTCTTGAGTTGGTTCATAACACTGCATATGTAGGTGAATATACACTAGTAATATATTTATGAGTTAACTACTGTGTGTATGCTTATTGTAACTAAGTAATACACATCATTAAATGGAAGTCAGCTCATGATTACTTTTTCATCTGTAATTCACATGCATTATTATAATAATATTCACCTCTCACCATTTTTGTGCTGCTCATAAGTTTTACTAATTAGAATTTTGTATAGCTATTTATGTGGAATCTCCTGCTTCATAACTAACTCCTGAGCTGTGAGGGTTTGTGTATAATTATGCTACTAAGCTGAACTGTTGTTTCACTTGTTTAGATGACTAAGTAAATGTTTTGAATGGTAAAAAATAACAAAAGCATGTTACAGTTGGTAGTCTAAATGTAGTAAGTTACTTTTTAGTTAACAGGGACCTTAAAGTGCATTCGTCAACAGCAAAACATGAATCACAAGTAGCAAAGCATTTACACTAGACTACTAATAATGACCGACTGTTATTTGAGCTATTACGTGCAGCAAAGTGAAAACTGAAGCTATGAAGATAATATTGTGTGTGCATATGAAATATTTGTATGCCAAAGAGTGTGAACTGGACAATGAAAGACTACAAGATATATGTTTACTAGCTACTAATTAATGTTCGGTAAAGGGTCCATGCTATTCCATTGAGTGTGAATTTCACACTAAGTGTGCATTCACACTAGGAAGAAAGTGTGTAGGACACACTATGCATAGGTGGTGGGCATTCACACCACCAGTTGAACTTATTGTAGCATTGATATTTAATAGCAAGACATTCTGGCTTCAGAAGTATTCATCAGTTTGAGATGGTACAATTGTGAAAACTATAACATTTAAAAATAGTGTAACATAGGTTTTACAAATGTACCATCTCATAGCTGATGAAGGTTTCTTGAAATCAAACCATCTTGCTATTAAAATATCAATACTATGATGAATTTAAAAAAATATTATTATGTTAATAATAATGTAGAATAACATTAGGGTTGGATATGCAATTTCAAGATAACACACAAAGCTAGGTGTGTGCAGAAGTAACTACAATACAATAGAAGCTTAGAAATATCATTGATGATGGTAATAATTACAGATTTTACAAGTATAATACAAGTGTACAATCATGAAGACATTGCAATGTTACATCAACAGCTTAAATCTGATGGCATTTTAAAATCCAAACTAACAGTCTAATATGATTTTTATGACTATTGTACCATTTTAAATGACTATTGAATAGTAATATTAAAATGTGATAAAATGGAGTCACATGTGGGAGAAATATTTTCCAAATTCAAACTATTATATCTATTATTTTAGTAAATGCTACTTTGAGTTAATAACAATATTCTTTCATTAAACTATTTCCTCATGATGGACTGTTTCATAATGTGATGTAGACTCTTCTACTGTGACTCGACCATAAGCTTCATTTTTTTCAGTTTTCACTGGAGGTAGTGTTCTGTGAGGAAATGAAGTCATATAACTTGACAACTTCTCTCTTTGTATTATTATCATGTGTATTATTGTTAAGGACATGAGTATTCTTACCTTTCAGGAGATTTTCTCTTCTTCCAAACTGAATGAGTTTTCAGCTAAGATTTTAAGTATGCTATTGGTCTCTTCAGGAATATTATGGTGTCAAAGAGAACAGCTAGTACTGTTTCTAGAGGAGTTATAGAGGAAATGGCTCTTTAAACTTTTATATTTAGCATATTTTGGTCAAATGCAGACTATTACTTTATTGTGGTTTGGTCACTGCTAATAAATATTCGTATATTGTATAAGATAAGATGAAAATGAACAAGTAAAATTAATGATAGTATTAATGACAATAATTATTATTATTGTCAAATTTCACAAACTTTTTACAAGTCACCACCTATGCTTTATATACAAAGTGACCAATGGGTGGATACTGTTTTACCATAATAATACATGCAAGAGCTCTATGCTTCCTCCAAATAAAATTCCAATCTAGTTCAATTAAAATATTTACGACCATCTCTGCATTATACTTCACTATTACATTAAAATTTTTTTAAATTTAATAATTTAGCATTCTTTTTAATTGCACATCAAGTAGTTCATGCCAGCTTCTTTCTTCTAATTTTTATATGATTAGAAATGAACTTTTGTGACCATAATGCGTACAATGAATTTTATTGTCCCACACCACGGAATGTTTCTTCATTATAATCAGCAGTTTTTATTCTGAGACCAACTTTATGCTGGCTCTAATCAATATGGAAAATAATAGTAGCAATTTCATTAAAAATTCTGTTCTAATTTTCTAATAATTTCTTAACTTCAATGTCAGAATTAAAGAAACTAAGAAACAAAGTCTTCATATAAAATTTATGAGCCCATAATTTGCTAATTGTTCTGCAGTTTAATTTTGTTACTACACTGTTAAAAAAGGGGTGTTTGAATAACTTAGTTTTGTTGTTAAATAGGATACGCTGCCCTGGACACCCCCGTTTAAAGCCTAATATTGACTCCATAGTTACAACTAAATGATATTTGAAATGAAGAAAGTAATGGATATAAGTTATTATTATATAAGCTCACTTGGTAATGTATGGATTCGTGTAGAAGTTGTAAGGGCTCAAAATGGAGTGTCCAGACAGCGCCTCCTGGCAAACACCTAGCGAGATGTTATTTAAGCAACCCATTTTAACAGTGTATTATGTACTATCAGCTAATCATAACATGTCGATGTTTTGCTTCAAAACTGAAAGAATAATTTAAAACATGTATATATATTATTATATATAATTATAGTACATTTCCGCCTTCCTCATTCATGCAACTGTCAACACATTCACAACTTTAATTAAAAGTTTTGTTTTTCACTTTACAATCAGTTTTTTAGTATAGGCCTGCAATTCTTATTATTCATTGTGGCTTAACTGAAACTAGCAAAATAACTGAAATAATATTATTCTATAATTTGCTTGATTCTGATAAACATAATGTAAAACAATGATTTTGAATGTTTAGTTTATCGAATACTTCCGGCATTACTAGTATCTATTACCACATATTTCAAATACTGGCGACATCACTGGAGTTGGTGTATTGGCATTACTAACAGTGTATGTGTAAGTTCCAGGTAGATATCCTCTCACTAGTAGAGCATTTTTTACATGTGACTCTCACATGATAGCTCTTACATTAGGAGCAGCTCCACTCCTCAACTAATGTTTCTGTGGACTAATTTAGCTGTGGGTGCTAATGGACTATCTATTTACTAATTAGTGTACCTGCTCAACTTTCATACAAACAATTATTCTATTCTAACTTTACTTTTCTCTTGCCTGCCCTCATCTTAAAAGATCCCCATTCCATTCCAATCACATATATACTTGTAACTCTCTCATTTTATTCAGTTCTTCTATTTTTTCCTTTACTACTTTGTGCTTTCATTTTTCTTATCTGTTATACTTAAGCTTGTCCATATTGTTTTATAGTTCTTGCTTGCTTTTGTGTATCATTTAGCTATTTTGTTCTGTTCTATGTTCTGTAATTGTACTTTGTTCTTAAGTTCTGTATCATTTGGTTGAATTTGAGACTGAGTATACTGATAGGGATCTCGAGCATACTGGGAATAGGGGACATGTCTGAGTCAGTATGTTCAAGTCTAGAGATATTTTTGTCTTTTTCCCTTTGTTTTTTGTTAGTAGTTTTTGCGTGATAGTTTGGCTGAGTTGGCATAGCTTTACCCGATTGTCATGTGTTACTACAACATTTACGATTCTTCTGTGTCAATGTTTGTACTTTATACAATCAGAAAAAAAAGTTAAAATCACATGCATACATTCCATACCTTGTACTTTACCTAAACGGTGATGTTAGCTACCACAAACTTTACAGTTTCCATATGTTGCTGCCATATCCAGTACTTGTGTAAAAACAAAAACAGTCAAGCTCTTAGTAAACACTAACTATCATCTTAGCAACACATTTTTTTTAACTTAAAAAAACAGTAATCCAAAACACTTCTTTGTCTCTAACAAGTAGTCATTTCACATCCAAACCATTTCTTTGCCTCTAATCTGAAAATTACAAGTGGGATGAGACACACTGAAATGGTAATTTTTTTCAGTTATTTTTTTCGTTTAAAGATTATTTTTAATTTAACAGAAAATGTGGTTAATATAGTAGAGTAATTATTCAAGTTAATAATCTTTTTCTTTACAAACATTACCGAAGTCCTTTGTTTAAAGCTTTACCATGCAAACAGATTCTTTGTGTTTAACGGTTTCTTGGTGAGATGTAAACTCTCCTACTGTAACTTGTTCATATGCTGCATTCTTTCAAGATCCTTACAAGTATTTTTTAGAAAATTCTGTTGTGGTCACTCTATATGATCTTATCTCTAGTCCTGGCAGGTCCGTAGTTGTTCAGATGCACCTGTGGAGGTTAGATTATAGGGGGGGGGGGAAGATGTGGGGCCAGTATCTGTAGTAAAAAGAAGAAGATAATACTGGAAGACGTGAAGACCTGACAGGTAATATCAGCATTTTGTTATGCTGTATAGATGGGTTATATCTGTTGAATAGGCTTTGTCTGCTTGTGTTTTGCCTAGTAAAGTAAATATGCAATTCAGAATATATGTAAGACTAAAGTCACTCAAAGACAGTTAAGTATTGGAGTTGACAACATTATTAGCAGTGAATAATGCAAAATAGGTTTATTAAGTCAAGACTAATTGTGATGGCTCAATTAAGTGCTATAAAGCCTGACTTGAGTGTATTAAATGAATGTATTTTATTGTGATAATAGCTAGTGCTTTTGCCTCAGGAATTAGCTGTAAAATTCAACCATTCTCAGATTTAAGATTTAAATCCAGTTGTAATTAATAATTACAATTACATTCTCGCTCGTCATTGGTGCACAAGCACAGCACTTAGGGGCGTTGCCAGTATTTCGGAGAGGGGTTCCATTAGAGTAAGATTGAACCTGTCCGAATTAATTGAGTGAGAAAAACCACACCCTATTTTAGGACAAGTCTACTTTTATTCACTTTGGTTACTTATAAATAAATGTGCATGATTATAATAAAACACAGTTTGTACTAGAGGAAATGAATTAAATCTGTTATTGAAGATTGATGATAAAAAGAAAGCTGTTGAGATATCTATAAGTAGGACACATTAACTATTTCACTTCCTTCCAATGAAAATATCAATACAGTATTAAATTACTGGTTTTATACGGAATTAGTCACATTGAATCTATTACTGCAAATTGTTAATCGATGAATTGACTTGAAAATACTAGGCTTGCACAAAACTATACTGTTACTAAGTCAAAGTATGTTAACATTGAACCATCGATTATTGAGTAGTAGCTACTACACAAAAGGATACTGAGCTTGGTTACTAGCTAAAGATGGGTTACGTTCAAAACTGTGCAAAAATTACTCTGTATTACTTTGTTTTTGTTTTTCATGTCACATAATGCTGCATCCAGTGGTTACTATGGTATTAGAGACCCTTTACCACATGTACTTTTATAAAACTCAGCCGATTTTTACTATCTGAGTGGTTGTTGTCAAGAGCCATTGGTAATTCAGATACATGCTGAGCTAGCTACAGACATAAGATTCTAAAACTGAGGTTAGTACGTCATTCTATATTTGCTAAAATTACAGAATACTCTGACCTAACTTTTTTGTAGCCCAGTCAGAGTTATTGTTATCAGGAGTTACAGGTAATTCAGATAGTCAGAATGACTATAAGCATTAAGATAATAGAGAATCTACTATTTAAAGGTAAAAAGTATTTCTGTATTTGTTCATTTAAGGTCAACTGTTATACTGTATATTATGTTGTAATCTAAGTAGAAGTTAAAATAAACCATTATAACCATAACGTAGTTTTATTTAATTTAATTAGGCAGGCTTGCTCACCATTTCTGCTCAAGCACGTCACACTCATTAAACACTCACACAGGTTCCTTTTCTCCTAAAAATACTGCTGTATTGGCTTGACTCCTTTTTTCTGATACTACAGCTTTAACAGGGCTTTATCTAGAAAAATTCCTCGGGGTTGTGGTGTGTGTGAATCCTAAATGTTAGTTGTTGTGTATAGCATAGGCATGCTTTTCATGAGTCAGAGTGTGATATGGCAAAATATTTCACAGCAGGCTAATTTATTTTCACTAGCAAGAGGGAGTAAAAATATAACATGAGAGTGAAATATGTTGCCATGTCACTCTGACAGAGAATATTAAGTGGTTTAAAGGGCTGGGTAGGCTACACTAGAGAAAGGTAGCTGTAAAAACCAGGGAAAGTGGTTTGCTTGGCATGTTGCTATAACTACAAGGGTAACTACCATAGGGTCAGTGAAATTAATATATTTATATTTGTCTATTCCAAGCTAGTACAAACTATTGCAGTAAAGATATCTAACATAGAAGAAACTACTTATTACACTCATCAAGCAAGATATTTCATTCTCAGCCCTCGAAACCCTTTTACCAGGCATAATTTTCAAAACTTTGTCATTATTTTTTGGCTGCTAAGTGTCACTCGTTGGTTATCAAGAGCCACTGGTATTCAGAATTGTTTAAAATTAATACTAAAAAAAGCTACCAATACTAACGGGATGCTAAGTGTGGGCTTCCAAGACCAAGCAAGCCCACATTCACATGAAAGTGAGAGAGAGAAGAACAGAAAGAAAGAAGAAGATGGAAGATAAAGAAACTGTATATGTATATTCTTTGTTATAACTATGCCATTTAGATGTTGTTGTGTGCGCATGTCAAGTGCCGATCACGTGTTGTCGTTTTTGTGCTGAGTCATTGTGTTGCGGGTGGAGTCTCGTACTTCGTATAAAACCACCCACCATCATTCCTGTGATTTAGTCTGAATTTATCAAGCTTTTAGTTAAGACTTAAGACTTGCGCCTCGGCATTCAGATTCTGGTGGCAGCGATCTATAAGCTGTCCATCTTGTGTGTGCGCTGACGACAGTTCTTCGGAGCCAAGGGCCCACATATTTGGTGGCAGCAATGGGATTCGGAGGTGAAGACATTCCCGCCGGATCTTGAACCCGAGACGAAGACATTCGTCGTGATCAATAATCAACTGGGAGACATCCCGCACTCTACCCGGAGGAAGATATTCCTTCAACCGCTGAGGACACTCCCGGGAACAACCAAAGAACTTCCTAGCTACGGCGGAGGGAGCCAGTGGAATTTCGAGCTGACTTGCTTCGGCAGTGGAGGCAGCAAGTGGACTGCTACGGCAGAGAACGCAAGATCTTCGGATCGAACCCAAACGCAAGGATCCCCTGAACTTGCTCGTATTGTGGCTGTTTTGTGAACGTGATTGTGGTGTGAATTTTTTTGTGAAATGGCAATTTATCATTTGGTTCTAATTCAAGTTGTGGTTATTTTATTATTATTTTTGTTTATCTGTGGGTTTCTTGTAGGAGCTCACGTGCGTCTCGGCCCATGTCAGAGCCTGGACAGGGGGGAAAAGGGAAGAACACGACCACCCGGAGGTTGCCTGCTGTAGCGTCAGGTGACTTGCCCTACCGCCCCTCACGTAAGCTAGCTGCCTCTGAGAGGTCCCCTTACCCAACACGCACCGCTGAGGTGCTATACATTGAGGAGGTGCTATCTGAGGAAGAAGGTGAGGGGGAAGTCTTGGTAGAGGAGGAGGTAGAAGAGAGAAGAAGGGAGGTAGTGGTGGTAGGGAGAAAGAAGATGGCTAAGAGATCGGAGGAGGTTGATTTGGGGGCTCTATTAAAAGCTATGGTGGAACGGGATGAACAATGGAGGCAAAGAGATGAAGAGAGGAGGAGGGAATATGAGGAAAGGCGCAGGCAAGAGAAGGAGGAAGAGGCAGGGAGAAGAAGAGAGGATGAGGATAGGAGACGGAAGGAAAGGGAAGAGGAAGTTGATAGGAGGAGAAATGATGAGATCCATTGGAGGGATAGTGAAGAAGAGCGGAGAAGGACTAGAAGAGATGAAGAAGAAAAGGTGCGGGAAAGGAGAGAGTTGATGCAGGAGAAGTTAAGAGGTTTGGGGAGTTATAAGGATGGTAGTGAGTTGGGTGCGTATCTCGAGAAATTCGAAAGGATTATGAGGGAGAGTAAAATTGATGAGAAGGATTGGGCGGAAAGGTTGTACCCTAGGTTGCCTGAGCGTTTGTGTGTAAGAGTGGCCCAGGTAAGGGATGACGGATCTGGATATAGTGAGGTGAAGAGTGTATTGTTAAAGGCAGCAGGGGAGACGTCCATTACTTATGGCAATCAGCTTTTTGGAGCTAGTAGTGAGACATTTAAAAGCATGACTGCTGGGGGAATCGTGGAATGGATGCAACGTACTGTGAAGGGTACTTGCCAAGGGTGTAAGGGTTTGGATGAGGGTATGCTAGCGGTTGCTTTGGCACTGACTAGAAGAGTATTACCTGAGAGTGGTAAAATGTTTATGGAAAATAGAAATATCAAGAATTGGGGTGATTATAGGGGGGCGTTGGAAGACTGGATGTCCGGGAGGCAAAAGGGAAATTATTTTAAGCCATTGGGGAGTAACCTTGTGGAGAGTAGTGGTAGGAGTAATTGGGGGAGTGGTTATAGTCGTGATAGTGGGTTTAGTAGAGATAGTGGGGGTGTTAAGGAGATGTTCAGTTATATCACGTGTTATAATTGTGGGGAGAGAGGACATAGGTCCACTGAATGCAAGAAAGAGAGAAGGTCTGGTGGGAGTGGGTATGTCCCTAGACCAGTGACGTGCTTCAAATGCGGAAAGGCTGGGCACAGGAGTACAGAGTGTACTGTCAAGAAAGGGGTGGGTCCAGTGAAGAAGGAAGCCACGCCCAGTAAGATGTCTATGTTGTTAAATGAAAGCATGTCGGATAAGTCAGGTAATGTTGCGATTGGTATTGTGAATGGGGTTAGGACTGAGGTCTTAATTGACTCAGGGGCGGAGCTTGGCTCAGTGCCCAAGGCATTAGTGCCTGAGAATGTGGAATTGTGTGGAGATGTGGTTGTTAAGGGTTTTGCCAGTAGTGAAATGAGTTGCAAGAGTTTTATGTGTGAATTTGTGGTAGGCGGGTATAGGAAGGTGGTTAGAGCTATTATTGATGAGAGTGGTCAGCCAAGAGTATCGTGTATAGTTCCTTTTACGGTTACTAATGAGGAGGAAGTTGATGCCTATAGAAAGGCTATTAGAGAGTACAGGTCGTTGGATACAGCAAAGATTAGCGTATTGACGAGAAGTATGGTAAGGGAAGAAGCGAGATTAGATGAGAATGATAGTGATGTGGGGGAGAAGGAGTTATGGAGTGTAGTTACTCCTGAGAATGATAGTGTCAGTGTGGCAGAGGAGGATCAGACCTTGATAAGTCTAGCTGAGCCTGAGAGAGTGGAAAAGCCTGAAAGAGAGAGTAAGGCTGAGAAAGGCCACAAGGTGGAAGAGGCGAAGGTGTCACCAAAGCCAGACCCACCCCAGGCTACAGTAAGTGTTGAGAATGAGAGTGTGCGAGAGTGTGAGAAAGAAGAGAATAGTGAGGAGTCGGGGGAGGGAACTCCAATTCCCCTGGATGAGCTGACACCTGTGAGTGGCGTAGATGCAAGGCTGTGTAAGTTAGCCGAGCAGATTGGCCCCGTGAAGGAGGGGTCAGATGGAGACAGTTTCAGAGAAGAGTTGTGGAGTGATATGAGTTTGAAAGAGTGGCGTGAATTGGGGAAGAGAGGTGAGAGAGGATTTAGCTGGAAGAAAGAGGTGCTAGTTAGAAGTATGTATGTTACTTGGGAACAGTTCCGTGATGTTTTAGTGGTACCCAAGAGTTTTAGAGGGAAGATATTGGAATTGGGGCATGAGAAGAATGGCCATTTGGGGGCAGAGAAAGTGAATATGATGATAGGAAAGTATTTTGTGTGGCCTGGTATGGCAAAGGATGTAATTGAGCACTGTTCGAGTTGTGAGCTTTGTCAAAGGCGAAGCAAGTATAAGCCCAGAAGAGCACCGGCTGTGGAGAGACCTATTCTCTCCGAGCCGTTTGAGAACGTAGCAATTGATCTTGTTGACCCTTTACCCAAGGGGAAGGGTGGCTGTAGATACCTGTTAACGTATGTATGTATGGCAACTCGTTGGCCTGAAGCTGTGCCTTTAAGGAACGTGACTGCGAGGTCTGTGATGGATGGACTCTGGTCTATCTTTTCCAGAACTTCGATTCCCGAATGTGTGTTGAGCGATCAAGGGAGCCAGTTTTGCGGGAAGGTGATGAGACAATTGTGCGAGTGGTTAGGGATTCAGAAGGTGCGTTCTTCCCCGTACTACCCAGAAACCAACGGAGCAGTGGAACGTATGCATGGGACGTTGAAGGCCATTTTGGGAAAGTGTGTGAGGGAGAAAGTAGATTGGGTGAGTCAAGTGAGTTTTGTTTTGTTTGTTTTACGTCAGATGCCGCACGCGGACTCTGGCTTTTCCTCGTTTGATCTTGTCTATGGGTTTAGGGTTAGAACTCCCCTAGACGCCCTTTACCATGGGTTGTTCGAAGTAGATAGCAAGCAATTGAACGTGTGTGAGTGGGTGGTTACAATGGCAGAGAGGCTGGAGATGATGCGCGATTGCGCAGCCCTGAAGCTAGCCAAGGGTAAAGAGTCGAGAATGGCTTATTTAAATCGTGGAACCAAGTTGAGAGAGTTGAGGGTGGGGTCTCTAGTGTTGTACCGTGTGCCGGGTATGTCGTGTAAGCTGGCAGACTCGTGGGAGGGGCCCTACAAGGTGATCAAGAGAAAGGGGGTGGTAAATTATAAAATAGGTAAGGTGGGAGCGGAGAGACATGCCAAGGTAGTGCATATTAATTGTCTTAAGGAGTATAAGGAGAAGGTTGCTATGATGAGGTTGGATGTAGTTGTGGAAGAACAGAGTGAGGAAAGGAGTGTGTTGAATGGTATATGTGATGGTTATGATGTAGGTGAAATGGAAGGTGTATTGAGTGAGTTTAGTGATGTGTTCTCGGAGGTGCCGGGGTGTACGGATCGTGTAGTCATGAATATAGATACCAGAGAGTGTGAGCCGATTAGGCAGTCACCATACTCGGTTCCTTTGGGAATCCGGGATAAGGTGAGGGAGGAGTTGCTGAATTTGGAACGGTGTGGAATTATTGAGAGGTGTGACAGTTGTTGGGCGTCACCTCTCGTGCCGGTCAAGAAGTCGGATGGAGGGATTAGGTTATGCGTGGATTTTAGGAAACTTAATGAGGTAACGGTGAAAGAACCATATTATATCCCGAGCTTGGAGGAAATGGTTGAGAAGGTTGGTCAGGGAAGTGTATTGTCGAAAGTTGATTTGGCGAAGGGTTTCCACCAAGTGTTAGTGCGTGAGGCCGATAGGGACAAGACTAGCTTTGTGTGTCCCTTCGGGAAATTCCGTTTTAGAAGGATGCCGTTTGGCCTGACAAACGCCCCTTCGGTATTTCAAAGATTAATGGATGGTGTGTTGGTGAACTGTACTGAATTTTCGAAGGTTTATATCGATGATATATTAGTAGTTTCGAGGAATTGGGAGGAGCATTTAGGTCACTTGTGGGAGTTGTTGAAGACGTTGAGGGAGGCTGGTCTCACTTGTAAGAGGAGCAAATGTTGTTTCGGGAGAAAGACGTTGGAATTCTTGGGTCACCAGATTGGTGGTGGTACCATCAGTGTGCCAGCGGCCAGGGTGAGGGTAATCAAGGAACATCCGAGACCAAAGACCCGGAGGCAGCTTAGTGCTTTCCTGGGGTTGGTGGGGTACTATCGGCGTTTCATTGCGGGCTTCCACCGGTGGTCGTCGTTTCTGACTCCCCATACGTCTGTGGCGAAGACTAGTGGGCTGAGGTGGACTGGGCCGATGCTGGAGGCCTTCGGTATGTTATGTAATGCTTTATGTGATTCTGTTTCTTTGTGTGTACCATGTGTGGAAGATTCATTTGTGTTAGAGTGTGATGCGAGTAGCACGGGGATCGATGCTGTTTTGTCCGTGGTGCGAGGAGAGGATCTGCTGCCAGTGGCGTTCTTTTCCAGACAGCTGCATGGCGCTCAGTCGAGATATAGTGCCCAGGAACTGGAGGGGCTAGCAGTGTATGACTCTGTGCGACATTTTGCCTACTTTTTGTATGGCCGGAAGTTTGTGGTGTTCACGGATCACAAGGGTCTCGTGAATTTGAGGGCTGGGAGACAGGAGAATCGTAGACTATACAATTGGTCTCTTAAACTGTCTGAATATGACTTTGATATGGTATACCGTTCTGGGAAGCTGAATGTTGTAGCCGATGAGTTGAGCCGGTGCCATGCTGATGTAGATGTCTGTGACAGGGTCACCCCGTTTTTGGAGGAGGGGGGAGATGTGGGCTTCCAAGACCAAGCAAGCCCACATTCACATGAAAATGAGAGAGAGAAGAACAGAAAGAAAGAAGAAGATGGAAGATAAAGAAACTGTATATTATGTATATTCTTTGTTATAACTATGCCATTTAGATGTTGTTGTGTGCGCATGTCAAGTGCCGATCACGTGTTGTCGTTTTTGTGCTGAGTCATTGTGTTGTGGGTGGAGTCTCGTACTTCGTATAAAACCACCCACCATCATTCCTGTGATTTAGTCTGAATTTATCAAGCTTTTAGTTAAGACTTAAGACTTGCGCCTCGGCATTCAGATTCTGGTGGCAGCGATCTATAAGCTGTCCATCTTGTGTGTGCGATGACGACAGTTCTTCGGAGCCAAGGGCCCACACTAAGGTAGGTACATAAATCCAAATGTGTTAACCAAAATTACGTAAAATAAATCTGGCCTTTTTTTGTAGCTGAGAGCTTGTTTAAGAGTTAATGGTAATTGAAGTAGTCAGAATGGCTTAAATTTGGTACAAAAGTTACCAGTACTCAGGAAATTGAGGTAAGAAGTATTCTGTTGTACTTATATACATACTATAATAATGGTCAACTTCTATAATATAATGTATAGAATCAACTATTATATCATCATGAATTATGGAAATAGAAGCTTCTTCATGTAAATACATCATATAACAATATTGTAGTTTTATGTAATCTAACAGGGCATGCTCACTTGCTTGTATATATCAAACATATACCCAATTTTCAATTGTCCACTCCTAATACTGTCTCGCTCATTTCACTTGCTCGCCAACAAATAGCATAGTTATATACATCACCATACGCAGCCAAATCTGAATACAAGGTTGGTGGAATAGTAGCTGGTACCAGTCAGGATGGAGTTGGTCAAGGTTGAGACAGAGTTTTAAGCTGATCCAATGGCTTCACAAGTACAGCCTCATTCCGTACCCTGAAAATATAATAGAAGGATGTTATTCGAGGTGACTGTTTCAGACTAGTACACTACAGTTATACTGTTGTAGCTTGGACCCGTTTGTCCTCCTGCTTCGCGGTAACCGGTAGATTTTTTGGCGCCAAAGTTAATTGATCCGCTTAGAAATTCAGAGCTGGCCAATTGAGATTTCAGATAATTGGCGAGCGAGCGTAGAGAGCGAGACAGTATTAGGGGTGGATAATGCAAAATCGGGTATATGTTATATGTATATATGTATGTATGTATGTATGGATTGTACGTATGCCCTTTAAACGCGCGCGTTGGGAACGTTTTTTCTTCAAAAAACACGGCTTTTTAGGCTTGACCCCAGTTTATTCTGAAACTACAGCATTAAGTAAACCTTACTTTATACTTAAGCTCCAGAGTGTGAGAAAATTCCTGCGAAAACGCTTGCTTTTCAAGGAACAAAAAGTTGATTCGATCGGTTACTATGACATTGAAGACCCTTTACCAGATTTAAATTCAAAACTTCGCCTTTTTTCTGGCTAAGTTACTAGTTGCCAAGAGCCACCTGTAGTCAGTACTAAGAGAGCTATCACTACTTCTGAAAAGCGTATGTAAGCACATAAAGTGTTAATGCTAAGGAAGCTACTACTACTCGAGGGATGCCGAGGTAAGTACGCAATTCCATATTTGTTAGCTAAATATGCAAAATAACTCTGGCCATACTTTTTTATAGCTAAGAGCGTGTTGTCAACAGTGACTGGTAAATTCAAATAGTCAGAAGGACTCAAATTTGGTACTACAAAAGTTACCACTGCTCAAGAAAATGAGGTAAGAAAGTAATTTGTATTTGTGTGCTAAAATTGATTGTCTTTTGTTTTTGTAGGTGAGAGCTTGTTGTCAAGAATTCAAGGTAATTCAGATGGTCAAAGTAACTTCAATGATACTACAGAAGTTATCAATACTCTAGAATGAGGTAAGTAGTAATTCCATATTTGTTGGCTAAAATTACAAATAATAACACTGGTTTATTTTTTATCGTAGCTGAAAGCTTGTTCAAGGGTTACTGGTGATTGAGATTATCAGAATGGCAGATGTTTGATACTACAAAAGTTACCATAAATCAGGTAAGAGAGTGATTTTGTACTTGTTTGCTGAAATAAAAGGTCATAACTGCTATTATAGTGTTTGCATGAACTAAGCTAAAACATAGTAACAATACTTTTATGTTACCTAACTATCTGGCTCGCTCGCCATTTGTGCTCAAGCACACCACTAGTATAAAAATAGTATAGTCTTTAGGCTCGCTCTCCATTTGTGCTCAAGCACATCACTAGTTTATTTATATATATGGACGTACGTATGTCATTTTGTACTTTGACCCTCCGTATTTTTGTGTTCGCTCAGCGTTCGACCCCGTCCCAAACTTCACTAAACAGAATCCTCTGGTTTAGCGACCATTACCCGTATCACCTTAGAAA
>WLWD01003516.1_pt1 | contig 19865 bp, 11 predicted proteins | sample 6712731 | NCBI WGS metagenome assembly WLWD01 (sample SAMN12718690, study PRJNA576275) | sponge metagenome | isolation source: marine sponge | host: Mycale hentscheli | place: New Zealand: South Island, Marlborough, Capsize Point | collected 2014-11-01
GTGACTAGAGGTAGTGATGGGGTTCTCATATGACCAGTGACTAGAGGTAGTGATGAGGTTCTCATGTGACTAGTGACTAGAGGTAGTAATGAGGTTCTCATATGACCAGTGACTAGAGGTCGTCAGTCAATCTGTTAGTCAGTCAATGTGTCATCAGTCATTCTGTCGTCAGTCAATCTGTTAGTCAGTCAATCTGTCAGTCAGTCAATCTGTCGTCAGTCAATCTGTCAGTCAGTCAATCTGTCGTCAGTCAATCTGTCGTCAGTCAATCTGTCGTCAGTCAATCTGTCGTCAGTCAATCAGTCGTCAGTCAATCTGTTAGTCAATGTGTCATCAGTCAATCTGTCGTCAGTCAATCTGTCGTCAGTCAATATCTTAGTCAGTCAATCTGTCATCAGTCAATCTGTTAGTCAGTCAATCTGTCAGTCAATCTGTCGTCAGTCAATCTGTCGTCAGTCAATCTGTCAGTCAGTCAATCTGTCAGTCAGTCAGTCAATCTGTCGTCAGTCAATCTGTTAGTCAGTCAGTGTGTTGTCAGTCAATCTGTCATCAGTCAGTCAGTCAATCTGTCAGTCAGTCACTCAATAAGTTTGTCAGTCTGTCAATAATTCTGTCTGTCAGCCTGTCACTGCTGTTGTATTTCAATTGAATGCCACACATTTTTTTTTTTTTTTTAATGACTCGGCTATAGTATTACTACTCTAATTTCATTATTTTTATCCTCATCAGTCAGGATTTTTTTTCTTCTAGTTATACATTACTGTTGTTGTTAATTATTATTAATAATAATATTATTAGTATTACTACTACTACCGCTGTTATTATTATTATTATATGTAGGTAATAATCCAAGTTGGCCTTCGCTTGTGATGGAGTCTAATTTACCGATGGATCTGGTCATCCGGACTGCTGGGAATGTCATATGTCTACCATTCAGATATCGTTTTCCATGAGCTGTTCTCTGGGAGCCTTGGGGTTCTCTGCAGTCACTCTACTGTATACATCTTCTATGAGACTGAACTACAAACTAGCTGTACTAGTTGTCATTTCACTGATTTCGTTTCATTCACACTCATATGATCTAGTAGACTTGGTAGCGTGACATGCTACAATTATTTGCAGAAAATCAAAGTTTAAAATGGGTGTATGTTAGCAGTAAGTTTGCCTGGTTCTGTTGTGGTGTGATTGAGAGGACCTGTTACTAAAACTGATGTACGTGTATATTATTATTTTTATTCAGTTTTGTTTAAATAAGTAAAAGGCAGCAATAGCAAACATGAGTATACTAACTTGGCAAGTGTAAAATCGGAGTAAAGTATCAGAACCCGTTACGCATCGAGGAAATGCTATTGCGACTATGGCCTCAACTTATAGATGCATTAGATCCAATTGCACACATTCCATATCCTGAGATACATGTACAAAAAGTGGTGTTGTAAGGTATATAATATACCAGAGGTAGGAAGGCCATGCAGTTGCTATGCATTCAGTGTGGTGGGTGCTAACTACATAAACCTCATCATTGTACTAACTGCACAGCACATGGCAGTCTACGTTTGTCAGTGGTACATCTCACTATATTAATTTCATAGCTCCCATGACTTTCACATATATCTGACCTATTGCATCGCTCATGATGACACTAACATTGCACAGGACTACAACCTCCACCTATTTGTTAACCTATGGCACATATCTATAAATACAAATTGCATAACAATCAGTTCAGACACAAGAAAAATGGTATATAGAGAGACTGCAGTTGCTGTGCAATTAAATTGATACCATGCTATGGCTCCACCTTATGTAGGAGGAGCCCATGGTCACCATGTAATAAGTATTGTTAGTGTGATAAAGGAAGAACATGTTCTACTATGTAAGGACATGTTTAATCCCCAAGGTCTTGGATTTCGCGCCTCATGCATATTAAATATGCATGATATATTATTATGCATGCATAATGCATGCATTACTGATTATCTGGGGATCCATTGCACACCCTGCAGTATGACACTAATTGCTCAGCGACCAAGGCCTCCACCTGTGACCTGCACCATCTGCACACCTCCGCAGGACCATTCCCTACGATCTGGGCCAAACTGACTTTTGAGAAATAAGTTGCTACTGTATCTAAAAACTACGGGCAGAGTGCACTAGACACTGGTCTATGAATCTGAATTGAGATGGTTTGATCTGTATGCATACATGCATGTAGCATAGCCAAGTGTGTAAGCATTGTTTAGAATAACTAAGGAACAACAACACTGCTGTGATTGCATGTCATTGATCAAAATATCACAATAACACCACCACCTGTCCCCAGTAATGAGGTGTATTCTGCTGCTATCGCCCTCCGTATCCCAGATAAACGTCCATTTGCAGCAGAATAATAAGCAGACAGGACTATTAGGTTCAACACTACCAGATGATCATATGACTTCCTTTATTTTTTTCAATTCATTTAATACAGACATGCAATAATCACAATCCAACAAAAGATAATCAACAGTAAAATAATCACAAAAAGAAAAAAACAAAGACGTAATGTTCGATAGACATGTCGTACAAATGTCACTTGTACTTAGAGATAGTCTTCATTTACTTCTTGAAATCACTTCATTGTAATCGTTACAGCCTGACAAAAAGAGAAAACATTAATAAAATGCAACAAAAACATATATCCCAGTTACATACCTGTAGCTCTTATGAACAAGACAGTGGTGCTTCACATGGCTGTGTTCAAACATCTAGCATAGTACATCCTCCAACACGTGCTCATAGTTCCTCAACTCCACCAATTAGTGTCCATCTAAGAACATGCACACACATCCAAATACAAATTTGTAAATCTCTTGTTGCCGTTAAGCGGTCATGCACACCTGGCAGACCCAGGATGCCTGTGCACTAAGCAGGCACTGTGAGCCATGCAAGCAAAGCTCCTGGAGCCAGGCTAGGAACTCGCAGGAGAATAGGCCTTTCCTCACAGCAAGTGGCGTGGCCACCCAAACATTGCTGTTTCATGAGAAAGGCCTTGAATTTGCACCCCAGCAAATGCCAGGTACCCAATCACACCTGGGTGGACTGGCGGGAGGCATATGGAAAACCAAATGGAAAATTGCCAGAATGGGGCTTGAACTTGGCCCTGAGCCAAGGACACACACACACACACACACACACACACAGTAAGTGGGTTCAATGCAGGATATAACTAGCACTAGTTTCCCATTCATATTTTCCAAGCCACCGACCCAGCCTTCTCCTTAACCAAAAGTGACAGAACTAAAAAAATATCAACATAAAATATGAACATAAAAGTATCACACTTGGGTTTTTGGCTAAAAGCACATTACTGCCGTATTTAGATATGACTTTTAGAATTCAGGAAAACGCCAATTATCTATGGAGACTCAGTGTAAGCATTCAAAACCTTTTCCTTATCCTGCTGGTAGTATTATCTCTACCACTTACAAGCCCAAAAATTAGTTATAGATGCAATTCTTTCAACCCTTCCCACTATCTTAATCTTTAGCCACTTTCTCTGCTTAAGTTCACAGCCACTCCTCAGTGGTTACTGCCAAGTTCTACAAGACTGCAAGTAAGCAGTGGACGTTATTGGGAGGAAGAGAGAGGAGGAGATTTGAATCAGAACTATGTTCTAATTATATCACATATTTCCCAGCATAGGGGTAGGTAAAGGCAGGGTTTCATAGAGACTATGGCAATGTTGGGATTCCCTCCCCCCACCCCCATCCCATTTCGTTCACCCTCCATACTTTTTCCCTGACAAAACATTTTAAGAAAAAAATTAAAAAGATATATGAAAAACCACAGTTTTACTGTACTGTTAGTTCGTTTAAAATGTAAAATACTTCTTTTATAAAGTTGAGGTGCATAATTCATAATAGTTTGTCCTGTTTTCATGTCTGACTTCAATATTATCATTTGGCTAAATTAACTCTACAAAACCCCCCCCCCCCCTACCCACACCTGTATAAATCACCTGAGACAAAACCTACCTAAAAATTGTAAATGATGCTTCCAGGTGAGCGGTTTTCCTCCGATGTCTCATGTAAGTTTGCAACGTTTCTTTTATTGCTCTCGTAGTGCAGCCACGCCCTTTTCTCCCCAGCAAAGACCCTTTACCAATAATTGTCCGTGATGCGTGTATGGTATAAATTCTCCAGTTTTCGCGTATTTTGTGCGCGGTGGTGTGAGTTGTACGAGGCAGATAATGGTGAAGGTCAGGTTCGACGGAGCCCCCCAGAAGAGAGATGTGATTGAGATGAAGTAATTTTTTAGTGGTAGTGATTTAGTGTGGGTGAACTATCATAATTTGTGGTGACGGTGTGCGCTATTTGTATAATGTTTGATTTTGACTTCGGATAGCTGCAACTTTTTAATGACCAGTGAAAGAAAGTATTGATTGAAAATTGTATTAGTATCTTACAGCAGTAAAGAGAAGCCTCAGCATCATAGATGCAGCCCCCAGAATATATGCTGAATAAATCTGCTGGGATATTGGTTAAAAAATTTGGCAGTCATTATGTAGTAGTAGACAGTAGCTAGCTACTTCTAAATTGTGAATGCATATTTTATAGCACACATTCATATTTACTCAAGTCAGGAGTGTTTGATGACCTTTTATGCATGCAGGCACATGTTTGGGCTATATTTAGAATCAGGAGTCTAACACATCTTGAGGTTACTTTCATTAACTTTTTTTTTCCCATCTCTATTTTCAGGCTGTTGGGAGTTCCACCATGCTATCTGCAGCATTGATGGAGCTAAGAGGACACTGGAGCTTATGAATATAGAAGTCTGAATAGGTCTGACTTTACTCCTCTACAGTGCACCTCCACTGGACAGCTGACACTGTGGAATAGCCCTCAAATGATTCTAGTAACGGCAGATACATGCTGCACTTCTGTATTAACGGTGAGATTCCGTTTTTCTAGTTAGCAGAGTACCTCCACACACTTTGTGCTTGGATTTTGTAGCTGATATTTGAATTATAAGAGAATGTGCACAAAGGTTGCATGATGATCACTTATAATGTTAGAGTGGAGAGGCTAATATTCATTAGTGACCATTGGTTGGAAAACTGTGCATCATGTGGCACAAAAAATTGAGAGTTCGTTAGTATAACATGTCTATTGACAAGACACCCTATACCAATATATTGAAATGTCACCTCTTTTAGGATTGGTGACCTTTACCAAATACCATGATGGCTAGACTCCTTGTGATATATGTAGGATTAGCCTAGTAACTAAGATACACCTTTAATAGTGCCTATCACAGGAATGTCAACTCTCTCACTCCAACAATAACTGTTTAAATACTTTATGCTTGTCAGATACCTAACGTGTGATTGCTGACTAAATGTGAGTCCTGGTGAATTGGCCTGTTAATTGGAATTAGGGACCCTTTACCAAGTTCTAGACTGTGGGTTACTGTATTTGACATACTTTATGGTTGACCAAATGCCTGTGACACAACCTCAATATTTTCCAAGGTTTTAGGAATTACTACTAAATATTCAAGGCACCCTTTACCATGAAATTGGTTGATGTAGGATCGGGAACCCTTTACCAAGTACTTGTGTTACCTTATTGTGACAACACACCCTTTACCATTTATTTGGTTGACCAGGTTCAAGTACCTGTTTAGATGAGGAACCCTTTACCATATATCTGATTTACGTTGTTGTGACAAGACATTCCTTACCGAGCAGATGTGTTCTAGAATATTCATAGGGAGTGCTTACCTAAACATTACTATTTTTAAATTGCCATATATTATTGATAACGTTATTATCTGTATTAAATTAGAATGATGTGGGTGTGGGCTCGATTAGGTCTGGATTACTCGCTCCCTTCTCTCGCTCACACCTGGAGACAGCAAAGTAGTTGCTGCCACCAGAGTGTATGCCTCCTGCTGACTACCCGGCGAACCATACCCGCCCGAAGGAATAGGTTTTAGGTAGGATTAAATTACTTTAAACACAGGATAACGACACAGCGAATTGAGATGACATAGAACTAACTCGAACCACGAGACACACAACTTAAATACTAACACAAACTCCCGCCTACTGTTCACACAAAATGCTGCAATGTTCTGGTCTTGTGATCGTACAATCCTTGCTAACACACATACACACGCTACCGCTACCTACTGCACATGACCATAAACTCAACAAAAATACTTCTGACTACAAAACTTAACATTGATAAAGATCTCATGTGGGCAGGCCCACAGTGGGGTAGGGGCAAATTTCTAGTAACTTACGGCTATCCAATTTAACGTAAATTCTATAATTGTGGAGCTAGATTAACAGCAGTAATTTGTTGTAAGCTATAGTTTGATTGATTGAATGAAATAAGCGGCTTGATAGACCGTGTAGGCAACAATTGGCAGCCTATACTATCATATAGCACTTGTATACAGTTCTGTTTCTGATCCCACTAAAGATCCTTATAAAATGACTTCAGTGAACCTTTACTTAATAAAGTTTTCTGATTCCACTTGGTGAAGTCTGTGTTATATACACTTTATAGACTAAAGATTTGTATTATAGGCACTTAGGTAAACAATTTCTGATCCTGTGGGACCTTGGAAAGATCTGCATCGTAGACATTTCATGTAGGTAAAGGGTCACAGGGACATCTTTAAGGTCTGTAGCATGGGCACTTTGTATTGGTAAAGGGTCACAGGCACTCTATAAAGGTCTGTATTATAGACATTTCATGTTGGTAAAGGGTCACAGGCACTTCATAAAGGTCTGTATTATAGACACTTCATGTTGGTAAAGGGTCACAGGCAGCCTATATAATCATATAGCACTTGTATACAGTTCTGTTTCTGATCCCACTCAAGGTCCCTATAAAATGACTTCAGTGAACCTTTACTTAATAAAGTTTTCTGATTCCACTTGGTAAAGTCTGTGTTATATACACTTTATAGACTTGGACTATTTTTAAAAAGTTTTGTATTATAGGCACTTAGGTAAACAATTTCTGATCCTGTAGGACCTTGGAAAGATCTGTATCTTAGACATTTCATGTAGGTAAAGGGCCTTCTTTAAGGTCTGTAGCATGGGCACTTTGTATTGGTAAAGGGCGACAGGCACTTTATAAAGTCTGTATTATAGATACTTCATGTTGGTAAAGGGTCACAGGCACTTCATAAAGGTCTTTATCATGTTTGTATTGGTAAAGGGTCACAGGCACTTTATAAAAGTCTGTGTTATAGACACTTCATGTTGGTAAAGGGTCACAGGCACTTCATAAAGGTCTGTATCATGGGCACTTCTTATTGGTAAAGGATCCTTGCTTAAGCTATATTTGAAAATTATTTGATCGTCATAGTGTGAGTGTCTGGTGGGGAGGAGAGAGAAATATTTTAGTTTGTTCTTAACTATTACATGAAGTGTGCAGTAAGACTGGTAGGGAACTGAACAGTCAGTTTGTACACAAGTGGGTATCAATACAAAAGACACTTAGTAGAATGTTTCCAATCATATAGTGTTGATATGATACTAATAGGTTAAATGAAAGTGTGGATGAACTTCATAAAGACTTCAAGAGAAAGTGTGGGACATGACTTGAGTGTCAAATTATGTCTTCTAAACATTGCTATTGTTGTTGTCGTCATTTTTAAACAAGTACAATATGTGTTTTATTTAAATTTACTTTTGAAAAAAGTATGACATGCTGAGATTTGGGCAAGGGTATGGAATATCCGAAGTCAATTACCATTATGTTTTGTTGTTTTTTGTTTATTGTTGCTGTTTGTAGATCACAGCTGACATGAGTGATGAACAGTTCTAATCATCCTGGCTGTATGAAGAAGTCGTGAGCATCTTCATTCATTCATGAACAGTTAATTCTTCACCTATCACACAGATACAATGTCACATCACGGACTAATATTTATTGCATTTGCTGATTACTGGAATAAATTTTACACACTAAAATATATGGCTATAAAGTGAGGATTGTAGAACACCATTTGGAGTGTTGTAGTAGCTAGTTTAAGGGAGTATCACAACACCCCATTGGTAGAGTATCAATAACACCATATTTGGTGCATTATGAGCCCTAATAGGGGTGTAATAGAACTTGGACATGGGCGTATCACAACACCCCATTTGGTATAATGAAGGGTGTACAGGGGTGTAACTGAACACTTCCTCTAGGTGAAATGGAAACACCCTATGCGGAGTAGTACAGCCAGTGTTACCTGGACACCCCAAAATGGGATTCCCATACACCCCATTTTTAACAGTGTAGTTACTTTTTTCAACACTTTATTTCTTTGCATATTATTAAAATAGTGAAAGTATAAGTTAAATAAATTATTAGTAGATTTTGCATTACTTTTTAAAAATAAAACATGCCATGTGTGTAGTATACAAACACAATTAGAATTTTACAAGCAATTTTCAAATCACTAGCTACTCAATTAGTTTTTACAAAAAAAATTATTTGTTCATGATATTCTGTAACATTTGCTCGTAGGACTTAAAGCAATGATATATTAGTACATATAAATTGAAAATGATTGATCACAACAAATTATGTTGGATGTATACAATTAAGAGCACAATATTGTTTTTACTTATGAGTTCTTTTTTATACAAATTTTTGTCTCCCTTATGAATATAATACTCATTCATAATTTGTATTACTTGGAAGCAGTGATGGTGCTATTCAAGTCATTTTTAACACAACATACATTATATTAAAAAAAAAAATTAGCATACCCAACATCAAATAGAATAACCTACCAATATAAAATAATGATGATATTCCGGAACAAATTGCAGTAATGTTGATTGTTACAAATTTTACGTTAATAATAATATTTAGAGTGACAGAAGACTGATATATTTTGTTATACAAAGTGAACTGATCTGATATGATATCTATTATTAGAAATATAGAGTTAATGTTATCGTCCCATGATATACTAATATTGTCTTCTTCTGAAGCAAGCTTTAAAGCTTGTATAGTGTCAAAACCAGGATTATCTGCTCAAAATCATAAAGAAAATACAATGAAATTAAATACATACAATCTTACATGTTTAATGCTACTTGTCAGGAAATGATTAAATGATTTTGTTGGGTAGTTTAACTCATTTGATGTATAGAACTGCTAAATATAATTTAGTGGTTCTCTTGACTTAATCAATTCAGTAGGATTTTTAAATATGTTATTGCAATAAACTTGAATTCCAGAAAAAGATATATTGTATACTATACTGAGAGTTGAATATTTGTAGAATTAATGCCTGAGAATTCACTATTAATCCTAATATCGGAAATTGAACTTAAAATATAATTTGTTCCAATGTCTTGAAATGCATGAAATGATGGAGAAAACAATTGTATCTGCCCTAAAGAGACTTCCCAAGACAAAAGCTGATCTTTTTCTGCAGTGCAGTCATACTTGGCAGTCACAGTACACATTGATGCAGAATATATTTCTATTCATACAGAATATAAAGTATAGGTTATGTTTTTGTTTATAATACACACTTACCTGGTAAAGATAAATTAATTATGAAAGATAATAAGAGATGTTGCTTCATCATTTAGAGTTATATAATTTGGCTAATGGGGTCAGTTATCTATATGAAGAAAATACGCATTTGAGTTCATGTTGTGTAAAAAAAAATTACTACAGACATGCACGTATTATTACTATCATATTTTATAATACACACATATACTACTCTAATGAAATAGTGACATGAATTTTAGTTGCATAGTTTTTGGGACATTATTAACTGGCTACTTCATGCTTTAATTCTTCATATAATAACTACATTGAAAATGCTTGCAATTTATTTCCTGCAAGAATGCTACATTATTATTAAATTGCTGCTACCTATATAATAATGAAAATTAAGAAACTACTCACGTGAGTACTCCTCAATGCTAATGGTGATTCCAATAAAGCAGTCAGAAGACCTTACTAGGGAGTCTATGCTAAGTTATATCTAACCAAGTTAATAGTAAAAACAGATGAAGTTATCAGTACGCATAATATGACGGATGTTCACACGCAAAGGAAGTAATCAAACTAAATGTAAACAAATTATAATTCCAACAATTTGTAAAATAACACTTCACATATTTGTATTAATAATTTTATTAATTATATTATTTATTCATTATTTGTTTGTTATTTGTTTGTTTCTTAAGGAGGACTTTGACCATAGAAATTGTGGTTTACACTTTTGGTCATAACTTAACTATACATCAATGTTTATTTTTACTTTTGGGCTCAAAAGATTGCCCATCTGAAGCTCTTCAAAATGAGCTAAAAAAATGGGAGGAAAACCACACCCTCCGAAATCCTACGATTTCAACGTCAAGAAAACCCGTACCCACTCCAGGACGACTTAACCCCTCCTACTTCAACATTAAGACTTCAAACTTCACACACACATTCCTTTATAAATTATTTAGTGCGTGAATTGAGGGATTTTTCTAAATATTCATTGTTGATTTTATATAATTTTTTTTTTTTTAAACATCAGTTTTCTATGAAAATGTGAAAAAAATACACATAACTTCAAAAATATATATATATAAAAAAAAAAGCTCAGTTCACGCACTAGAGTGGAAAAAGAGCTTTCAGATGATATAAAAACATAACTGTAAAAAAATAGTGAGAGAAAGTTATTATTTTTTGAAGATTGACAATTCCACTCTTGAGAAAATTGAGGTTAACCACAACACACGTTACTCCAGCTGATAATGCCTGTAATAGAAGAAAATAAGGCATATAATGGAGTTTCCAATGGAAAATAAGTATTTACTATGTTACCTTGTGAACATGGGTCACTCCACAAGAGTTCCACAATAACATAGGCCAGCCAGATGTGTCTTTCTGTGTGTGTGTGTGTGTGTGTGTGTACATGATTACTGTATCGGGCTCAGAATTCGAGGGTCTTGATTATCATCCTTGCCCAAAAAAGCACCCAGGTTTTTTAGCAAAAACAGCTCTGGCATTGACAGAAAGATGGTCCACGTTGTAAAGATCAGTTGTGTGATGGAACCCACCCACACTGACAACTGAAAGTTACACGAGAAACCAACCCCCGCCTAACACTGCTGTTCTCTGAAACTGTCAAGGGATGCCCATGGCAGTGATGAAGCTGCTGTAAGGCACCACTCAACTGCCCAATAGAGCAAATAATATTTGCTGACTTGGGCCTGTCCATTCTGACAGTTCCAGAACTACTGTTTGGAAGCTCAGGAGAAGATTTACTACCTCTGGGACGCAATACAGTAGTAGAGCGCCCAGAAATAAACCCAGCTGAACTGCCACTAAGTTTTTGCTTACTTACTGAAGGTGGGATAGCCTCCGTGTCAACCTGTGGAGACTCTACTGGAGCCATCAATTGTATCCTGGTGCCTTGGAAGACTCTGGGACGCTTCTTACACTACGCTTGTTCCCCATAACGCGGGTTATGGAAGAAACTATCAACTCGAACAAAATAAGAAACAACGGCAAAGGTTCGATCGAGGAAAGAACGCGCAACGTGCGCAGTCGCCCCCACTTATTCCAATTGGTGTGCAGTTTACGTGGTTACTTAGCTCTTCCTGTGTGCTTTATTTTGAACTATAATAACCTGTACTTTGTAAACAAAGAATGAGCGGTACGCGCTATACAAACGGTAACGGTAAGACATGAAAGATTGGATTCTTCACGAGCGGGTGATACAGTAAGTCTACAACTAGTGGTGTGCTTGAGCACAAATGGCGAGCGAGCCTTAAACTACACTATTGTTAAATGATTGATTTTAACAACTAACACTCAAGCTACTAAAATAAAGTCGAGTTTTTAAATTACGTATGCGGTAAAGTGGCTTCAATGCCATAGTAACCACCGCAACTGTTTGAATTAAAAAAGAAGCAACAAAATCAAGTCACGTTATTTAAAGTTTTTCTTTGTGACATTCTTAATAGTAATTGTAACGCACAATACTTTCACACAACTGAACATACCTACGCATGACTTACCTTCGTGGTTCGTCTAGTGGACAATGAATTTACAAGTTAATGCTGTTGAGTAGGGCTTATAACTGTGACAAATAGCGACTAACTCGAATAAAAATGGAGCTCCCATAAGTTTTTGCGTTTTAACTGCACCCGCAAAAGAATTCAAAGCGGTATACAATTCAACTAAGGTGATACGGGTAATGGTCGCTAAACTGGAGGATTCTGTTTGGTGAAGTTTGGGACGGGGTCGAACGCGGAGCGAACACTGACCCTCCGTATTTTTGTGTTCGCTCCGCGTTCGACCCCGTCCCAAAATGACATACATACGTCCAAACATATATATAAATAAATAAATAAACAAACATCCCCGATTTTCAATTGTGTTACCCCTGTAAGTGTCTCGCTCGCTACGCTCGCTCGCCAATAAGTAGGGGTGACAAATAAAATCCTAAATAAATAAAGAAATGTCCAATTGACTTGAAACTTCGTGCACAGCTTCATAATGTTTCAACCAACTGAATAAAAATTATAAATAAAAAAAGTTAAAAAAACAAAAAAACCCAATTTTTTCTATGGTCAAAGTCCCCCTTAATTTGTTTATTTAATTGATTGTTTAATTAATCTGTTCATTAATTTGTTTACTTATTGTTCATTATTATTCTCTGTAATCATTATTTTATTTATTCAATCATTTTTTTATTTATTCGAAATTCATGCAGAAATGATAAAATTTTTATTGGTGCATTGAGTATAGTCTATTATTCTTAGATGTATTTGACATATGACAAAATTACCTCAATTATGATCCATTATCAAAATATCTTATGCCCTACAAATATAACTAAAGAAGACATTTATCCAATCATCATAGTAGTTGTGGGTAGTTCAATTGATGCTTTGTTTTGTCTTGAAACTTGTACATTCTAAATGGAATTCTAATCACACACACAACCAAATCCACACGCATGTGCAGACACACACATGCATGCACAAATATATAGCTAATGCATTCTGTATTTAAATTTTGTGCATAATGTTTATTTGTTATTTATAAATTGTTTTGGATTATTTCATTTCTTATATGCTATCTTGGTGTAATACTGAAATAATACAATTATTTCTTACCTGAAATTATTTGCTTAGTTAACACTCCCAATATTAAGTTACTTGTTGTTGTTTTTAATTACGATTTACACTGGAAGAAAAGTGGAATTTCCTGCTATAGGAAAGGTTAAGTATAGCTATCTCACAGATCACATGTCCTTCACATTTCCAACTTCAGGACAGATGAGCTGGTGGTAACCATTCCGGGTACTGTATAGGGCGTACTTTCCTTCACTATTTCCTGAACATATCCTTGACATAAACTGCACTATTTCCTTTACATGCCATATGGTTTGTACTGCATATATCATATCACATTTCCTTCATATTTCCTGAATTAAAACTGAACTATTCCTGTACATTCTAGGTAGCTGTCTGTGCGAAAATGTGTAGCTTTCCTTTAGATTTCCTGTACTCAAAAACTGCACTTTTTATGCACCTTTCCTACACAAAGCAACTATTCTTCACACACCTTTCCTGCAGCAATCCTGAAGTTAAACTGCACTTTTTGTGCAACCTGTTCTACACAAATCCTGTACCTTCAAAATTTATCCATTGTTACCAGAATATGAATAAATAATTATGACCATGTACAAATAAATGAAAAAAATGATGCATCAGACAACAGTTCCTGAACTTTGGCTCCATCTCTGCAATATCTCAAGTTCATCTCTGCAACCTCTTTAGTTCATTCCTGCATTAACAAAGAAACAAGGTAATGAACTCAACGATAATACTTCAAACACTAGTATTGGTGATCAATGACTTGTACAAATTACAATCCTACATCCACATATCCAATAACACTTAAAGAATCACCTAGATATCACTAATTAGCGTTTTCATACTTACTCAATAAAATTGAACAACACCGCGCTCTCTACTTGCTGTCGCAGCCTGTAAATCAGTCTAGTAAGATCACACAAGGCAGAAATTAGCTTAATCTTCACTGTGCCCACTACCGCGTGTACGGCACGCATATTGTGTTGATACCCTTTACCACCACCTCTTCTAACACTCCTGATTATTGAGGTAAAAGGTCGATAGTGCTAGGTTTCAAACTCGAAATTGGTAAAGGGTTTAATTTTAAAACACCAGATCAGAAATGGTAAAGGGTTGCTAATACCACAGAAGTTCTCTACAGCAAGAGTGATAATACGCCTGTGTATCTCCTCTTCTGGTTCTGCTCTTACTGGCGTTCATGGATTTTTACGGTGAGTGAAAACACAACAGGTACCTTATAGTGTACTCTGTTGCTGTCCGCACTAGACTAAAGCGGTGTAAAACTGAACAACCGTATTGGTCAATTCAAAGACTGGTATTTCTTCAGTAGTGCCTCAAGTAGCATAGGGCAAGTATGTTAGTACCCTTCTCTCATTTTTGTTTTGCTAGCAAGCCCATTAGCCACTGAATCAAATTCCTGTGGTCTTCATTGTTGCACCATAACTGTATTGTACTTGCTAGTGAGGAATTTTTAATGAAAACTATAAGCCATTTTTCTTTTGAAATTAATATATACAATAATATATTCAACAGTTGATGTCTCTTTAACTAAGCTTTACTGTATGAGAAATAGTGTTGACAGTAATTGGTGCCCTGTTGTCATTCTGGTTGGTCTATCAATTTACCTAAATTGTGCCACTCTGTCTCGACATGTCGAGGGGGGGGGGAGAGAGAGAATATATTTGACTTCAGAGTGGAGTTCATCACTGGAACGGAGTTTGGGACAGGTGAACACTAGTGAAGGGAATTTAACATATGTGGAGTGTCCATAGAACAGAGCCTCCCACCTTACTGATTCATCCATATTTTTACGGAAATTGCTGATGCAACACTGATTGCCCCCTGAAATTTTGAAAATGTTAGACCTTGAAATTTTACCCTTGATAATATACCCTGATGAAGGTATAAATTTTGAACAACTACTTATGCACTACTAAAGTAGCCTGGCTGGCTACAAAATATCTAATGTATGAATGTGTTATGGAATGTAATAATGCAGAGCACAAACTCCAATCTAAGGATCTTGAGTTTAATTGAACTGTATTTAAGCTAATTTTACTTGTGACTCTCTGTATGTAGGGTTGTGAAGTAGGAGGTGAAACCCAACTCCACAGGGTCAACACATGTCCAAAAGTATCATTAAAAGAAGACTCTGTGTTCCTCCGTGAAGAGTGTGCTAATAGCTACTCTTGGACTTCAATATAAGAGGTGAGGAACTCCTGAATAACTTTTAGCCTACACTAATAAGAAAAGAGGCTTTTTACCTTTTATTCAAGGTAAATTATATATATACATACTCTAGTGACTAACTCATACATATTTTCATTTAGTGCACAGTTAGACAACCTGAAATATATAGGGTGCGATGGAAAAATTTAGGCTCTAGTCACTTTACGAGCAATTCGTTGAAATCCTGTATATCGATACACAAATAACACACACACATACTCAAAAATTAATGCACCCATTTGTTTTTAATAGTACATGTCTATACAGGCTTCTGATAAGAAGTGAAATTTGAACAGACATGATGTCCTCTCAATATTAAATTTGAGAGGAGAAATGCTATTTTGGTCAGCCGGCCGTGTAATTTGTGGTATATAGAAAGTAGTACCCTATTCATTTACTCGGCCCTCTCTCTTTATGTTGTACAATCTGCCAAAGATACTGTTGAAAGAAAGTGAGCAGGGGATGATGATAGTGAGACACATACTAGCATTAATTCAAAAATGTAGTGCTAATACATTACATACGTATTTAATAGCAACAAGATTTGTACTTACGAACCTTGGCCAGTGAGCTAAAATTCACTCCTGATGAGATATTTCTGATCTGTAGAATTCTGATTCAACCGCCAAAGTTTCTCCATATCTCACTCGCTAAATTGTGTGCGTGTGTATGTGTATATAGTAATTTATATATAATATATTTGTAATAGCAAAGGTGCACTCACTGTGGACTTATTCAGAGTGCTTATGAAAACACTTATTACACTAGTTTGTATCTACATACACACATACACAGGTCTGCACTGTTAAAACATTACATACATACGTACACTCAATCCTATTTTATCCAAATACCTACAGGCACGCCTCTTTACAGGGCAGGGCACAAGTTAGCCACTCAATTAATCAATTCTTGCCTCACAATTTCGCTAATTTGACCACCATTACCCCAATTGTGTCAGCACAAGCCGGTTATTTCTGGTTCCATAAAATTGTAGAGAAGCCTACTAAGGGTTGCAAGTGAAAGAGGACTGTACTTAATGCTTGGAAAAATTCCCTTGTAGCTGGCATTTCTGAGATACAGACACCCTCGGGTCCCATGGTGCCTGGTTAAGAGGGGATTGAGTGTACATGCATACATACATACTTACATACATACATGCATACATACATGCATACATACATGCATACATACATGCATAGATGCATGCATACATACATGTATACATACTTACATACACAGAGCTGGGCAATATTGGATAATCACAGGCGATATGATACTTACCTGCATTATCGCGATAGAGCGATATATGATATTTCATAAATAATATTTAACAAAGTAAATTTTATCCAGACAAAGTTAGTCCGTGGGGCAAGACTATGTTGGCTTTCTTTAGACAGAATTTTAACTCGCAACCACTGCTAGCTACTTTTAAAACTTTGCTAGTACATTACGGACATGTTTGCAAACCGCGAAATGGCTGTTCCTTTAATCTGTCGTGCGCATGAAGTTCATGCATTAGTTTAACGACCCCAACAGTTTTCTGAAAAAAAGGCAATATCAGTTTTTTATCGCGGTGCAACGATAATACCGGTATATCGCCCAGCTCTATACATACATACATACATACATATCATACACACGTATATACATACATATCATACACACGTATATACATACACACACATACATACATACATACATGTATACACACTCGTACACTATCATGGGTTCCTATGTTATCATGTAGGTGAGCGTTTATAAGGGTATACATGTAATAAAATCAAAGCTCAAGTTTTATTTTGATGATTTCATAATACTGTAGCTTGAGTGGTTAAACTTATATGAATTTTATGACTGTAAGTTGTCTGACATTCAAATAGTGATTGTAGGTGACACATATTCAGGGTTTGTAGCTGTTCTTGTGCAAGAATAATATCTGATAATGTTCATGTGTACATATGTGCCAAAGTGCTTCTTGATTGAAAATGACCACTCAGGATAGTATCTAGCTGTACTTTGACTTTACACTGTATATCCTGTGCAGTAAAATTTAGCTGTATCAATGGCTAACAGTACTCTCTTTCTTACTCTTTATATAGCCCACCTTTTCCATGAGGCTTTCCCCCCTTCTTCCATACTGTTAATGTGCTCTTGACTTATTTTCCTACTTATGTAACATAATGAAGTACATGCACTGATCCTCTGCTTTTTTTGTTGCCTATGCACACACGTAACATTACACTTTGTGTTATGTTTCGTGATTGATGTTGTGGCAACGATGGGAAATTGGCTAGCTTAACACTATCAAGTTATATTTTCTAAATTTTGATGACCATTACCAAATCTGGGATAACAACATGGACCCCTCGAGAAGTTGTGTGGCTGTGCTGGTCTTATGAGTCGCAGTTAGTCTTAGTGAAGTGAGGAGATTGACTTAAAGGGGAAGAGGTAGGAGTTGTAGACAGAGCCAGTAAGAATCGTGAGTTAAAGATCAAGGAAGCTCCACAGATACAGATGACACCTGAATTCAGTAGCCTCGACCCATGGGTAGGAGTAGAATGGAGTAGAGCAGCGCAGGTGTCTCAGCTCTGGCCACTTTCCTCCCTCCAAAGTCACTGCCACTAGGGAAATCCCATACACTCTCAAGTCTTGTTGTAACTTATTGAACACGTGGGAAATCTGAACTGAGAGGGGAGTGGCTGACAATGATATAGTCTGTTCACAATCCATTCACGCATGCGTGAGGTAAAGGGTTTATATGCAATGAATTAGGCAAGATGTACACAACTGGGAATATATAGATCGATGTATGGATAGGATTAGAAAGAAAGAAATAAGAGTGTGAATTACATAGCAGTGAGGTAAAGTGTATGCATCACAATATTCATATGGTATGGAGTGAAGAGTCCATAACAACCTGACAACAACAAGTTTAACAGAGACATGGGTTTAGAGCTTCCAGGATGCTGGTTGTGCTGCCTGCAAATCACCGTTCAGTATTATATTAAACAGTAAGCATACCCTCCAGTAATCTTGCTGCTTACATTGTGTTTAATATATTACCATGGAGAGTTCAACTTCAGTTGACCCCTGAAGAGGACTTCGGCAAGAAGTCGAAACGTTGGGTTAAGTTTTAACTAACATGTGCTGCTAGAATGAGAAAAGTTCCTATTATTAGTATATATACATATATATATATATATATATATATATTATATATATACGTATTTTGTTTTATTTTTCTTTAAACAGCCTGTATATAAATTATAGCAAGTACACAAAATGAATTCAAAAATTTAGGATTTTTGCATTATTACTGCGTATTATAATAAAGCACCAAAGGTGCGAACCCTCAGCGCTATTGTGAGGCTGCACTCCGGGCTGCTTGATTATGTAGGAACAGGAACCGGGCTGCCTTGGTACTTGCTGCCACTAGTTCCAGTTATCACAACTCCCAGATAGAATGATTAGGTAGCTACCTCCTGAAGCGTCAAGTGATTTAAGTTTTAATTCAAATACGCAAGTATGATGACATAGAATACAGAAACGGATAGAAAAGACTTGACCTATGACCTTGCGTGGACTGGCCTTAAATAGTACAGGCCAGGACACGCCTACAAAAGGAAGTTTCTAGAACAAAACTCTAATAAACGCTACACACACACACTTGGACAAGAATGTTCTTGGAGCTACCACTAATTAGTTCCCCCCCCCCCCCCTCACACACACACACACCCACCCACAAACTCTCTAACTACTTGCTAATGAGTTCTATTATATTAACAAGTTCTTTCAGGCTCTTCAGCCTGCTCCTGCTTGCTTCTCTGTTAGGTATCTGCTTCTGTGGCTCCGCCCTCTGGGTGGAGTCACTCGCTGAATTTTCTGACCCCACAGCTACCAAGCTATTTCAATATAATCTCAGACCAAAAGAACGAGCAATATTTATTAGTTATTTTAATCAGACAACAATAATATTTCTATGTACCATTATCTTGCTCAAGCAATATTATAGCTCGAGCAAGATAATGGTACATAGAAACACTGTCTTCATAAGAGAAGATGCTAAACTAGCCAGAAACACTCACTGGTATACATATTCAACGTGAAATTTAACTTCTTTGAACTTGGTAATTTTATTTGCTCTTGTGATTGTGACGTGATGCTATAGGGGGCGTAACCCACAAAAGCTGGTACCTACGCGGTGGTGAAAGCTTCGCATTTTCTCAACAATTAGCCCGAAATAAAAAAAACAACAGCACAATGAATGGTCCTAATCTTCGTTCTGAGTAAGTTCATACCTAAATCAACAGTTAATTGTTAGTAATCTCCAATATCAGAGCGTGACAGACGAGACGACTACTATAACTCTCTTGCACATACAAGCTGAGGCTTAATAAGCATTTTTGAGCTCATGATACAAGTGTCCCACATCTCCTTCAATGCTATCACAAATCATGGCTTTCATCTTGTATGAGTTTATCTCTATCACAAGAATTTAACCTCGTGA
>WLWD01003773.1_pt1 | contig 19855 bp, 8 predicted proteins | sample 6712731 | NCBI WGS metagenome assembly WLWD01 (sample SAMN12718690, study PRJNA576275) | sponge metagenome | isolation source: marine sponge | host: Mycale hentscheli | place: New Zealand: South Island, Marlborough, Capsize Point | collected 2014-11-01
TGGGAGCATGATGCAACTGAAGGTCTTAATGTGACTAAATATATGCATGAGTTTGCAGAGAAACTAGAAGTGATCCGTTCTTGCATGGGTGAGAAATTACATGATGCTAAAGTTAGGCAAAGACGTGTGGAAGATTCTAGAGATCTTAGGAGTTTTTCAGTTGGGGACAATGTGCTTTTCCGTACTCCTGGCTTAGTGAATAAGCTGGAGTCTGCCTGGCAAGGCCCTTATTCTGTAACCAAAAAGATTGGGGACATAAATTATGAGATTCAGTGGACCGTTAATGGCAAGAAACACAAGCGAGTTGTCCACGTAAATCATCTCAAGCCATTTAATCAGGAATTGCTGTCAGTGAATAGAGTAGTTGTTGCAGTCTGAATTAGATTCTTCTACTTCAGTCTCAGAGCCTGATCTAACACCCACTCAGAAACAAGAGTTGGAGGTGGTTCTCTCTCAGTATGAATCTTTGTTTTCTGATAAACCTGGTCTTACTGACCTAACAGAATTCCACATTAAAACTACCTCAGAACAGCCCATTAGCTTGAAACCTTATACAGTTCCTTTAGGTCTCGAGGTACAATTCAAGGAAGAGCTAGACAACCTCTTAGATAGTAATATCATAGAACCTAGTGATTCCGCATGGGCATTTCCTGCCATCCCAGTCAAAAAGAAAGATGGTGGACTGAGGATAGTTGTAGATTTTAGGAGATTGAATGACATCACTGTGAAAGATCCATTTTATATGCCCACTATTGAGGAGATTGTGAATAAATTGGGTAATGCAAATTTCTTTTCAAAGTTAGACTTGACAAAAGGGTTTCATCAGATACCAATACATCCTGACTATATGGACAAGACTTCTTTCGTGACACCATTCGGCAAATTTCGATACAAACGACTACCATTTGGCTTGACTAACGCCCCTGCTGTGTTTCAAACAACTATGTACAAATGTTTACAACATCTCTCTCATTGTGTTAATCCTTACATTGATGACCTCATTATTTATTCTTGCACTTGGTGTGATCACTTGAGTCATATTAGTTTTGTTTTAAATACTCTCAAAACCCATCATCTCACAGCCAAACCCTCTAAATGTGTTTGGGGGGCTAAGTCTTTGGAGTTTCTTGGGAAGATCATTAGTGCTGACGGCATCTCTATTCCCCAGGCGAGGGTATCATCTTTTGCTTCTTATGTAAAACCCAAAACCATCAAGCAAATGCGGTCTTTTCTGGGCCTTGTTAATTTTTATCGTGATTTCATACCTTCCCTCGCCTGTTACACTAAATCTCTTTCTTCCTCTATCACAAAGACAAGTCCCAAGAATGTCATATGGTCAGAGCGGATGTCAGCAGACTTTTCTCATATCATCTCTGCCATTTCTAACCACTCCTATCTCACCATTCCCAATATCACTGATAACTATGTACTTTTGTGTGATGCTTCTTCCAAGGGAGTGGGTGGGGTGTTATGTGTCTGTAGAGATGGGCGAGACTTACCGGTCGCGTACTACAGTCGACAGACCCGAGCCCGTGAAGAGAAATACAGTGCAAGCGAATTAGAATGTCTGGCTCTCGTGGAATCCCTTCACCACTTTAAAGGATACTTGATCGGAAAACACTTCAAAGTTGTCACAGACCACAAAGCCCTGAAAGCACTCATGACTTCGACCAGTCTGAACTCTAGTCTGTGGCGATGGCTCCTTACTATCCTTGACTTCTCCTTCGATGTCCAGTATAGACCGGGGAAGGACCACGTTATCCCTGATGCGTTATCCAGACAAGGGTGGACCGAAACGCCAGGATTGCCATGCCGAGATGCAGCGGAAGGTACTTCTTCCATAACTTTTCCGGACTCTATTTTGCCAGTACCGGACTCTATCCTTCGAAATGGGGGGAAGTGTGGTGGAGACCTGCCCTCAACATCCTCCACACTCAACTAACTTACATTAGTAATATGAATACTAACATTATACATTCACAGACCTAAAAATAACACTCAAAAATTGTCTGGACAATTTGTCCGAACAAATCAAAGTTTGCCTGGACATTGACTTATTTTGAGTGGTCAACCCATTTCATTATTCAAATTATTGTTATTACTAAACTGGTCAGAGTATGGTTAAATAATGATGAACTAAATAATCATGGTGTGAATTTATAGTTCATGCACTACTATCATTTATTATAACCTTATATGATTTAAATAAGTGAGTTAGTGATAGTTGTTAAGAAATAGTTAACTAGCAGTGCCAGTCCAGTCGTTCATTGATAACGAGCACTAGCTACAAAAGAAGCTACAGCTAATAGCACTTTTTTTTTTTGCTGACAACAGGAAATAAACTTACGAAGGGATCGTAGATTTCTTGGACACAACCATACAAGCCTAACAAGAAGCTAAATCAGAAGAACACCGCAGAAAACTTGAGGGAAAGGTAGCAATCGACTCCGCGCAAGCAATCAATCTCTGAAGAACTGAAATTGCTGATTCAGCACAATCGGAAGGCTCACGCGACTGACTTAATTATTGCTTCTCGTCGCGTATTGCGTTTTTCCAGCGAGTGAGAAAACTTTATTTCTGGTTCTTTTTGATGCAACACCTTTTGGCCGGACACAATGACCATGCATATCATTGATTGTGCGGTCCAAATCAAGTTTTGTACGGTAATTGACCGATGTCCGCATGTTATTTTTAGCTCTGCATTCATATCTGTTTGGTCTCATAAAGACAAATACCAAATTAACTTGCTCTTTCCTGTCTATTCTCATGTTAATGCTGTATCACACCTTCACACCAGGCTTGCTGGCAGGTTTAGTATATAGTGGCTAGCCAGCACTGCCTGGGCCAGTCTTCTAAGTTTGTAATTATAAGCTAGTTTAATAAACACATTTAACTGTAAAGCTAGTTGCATTACTGTAACCTGGGTGACTTAGCTTATAGTACAAGCATTTTGTGAAATGACCTCACACTAATTGCAACAAAAGCGAACTCAACAGATATTGATTCCTTATTATGTCCCTAATAACAGAAAAAAAGTCCTAAGGAATCCTCCTGGGGGAACAGTGTGAAAATCATGAAAATATATAACCACTTAATAGCTCGTTTGTGGTTTTGTGGAATTTGGGTCATATCTCACTTATTACAGTAACTACGTCTAAAGTTAACATATCATTGAAAAGCTCATTAAATGAGCTATATTTTGGTACCAAAATCATTTCTCTTAGACAATCATATAAATGAATTGTTGGAATCATTGAATAATGCACTATGAAACTTTATTGTGTCAATGACATTTTAGATAAAATTTTGGGTCAAGCTCACACTAAAGAAAGCAAACTGAACTTATTTCATGTTATTAATATGTCCTCACTAACATAAACATAAAGTCTTAAGGAATCCTTTGGGGGTAAGGTCATGAAAAACAAATTTTGACACTTTTTTTGCTATATTTTCTGTCACTACTGTTTGAAGTACCCTTTTAAATCTCAGCTGAGGTTACTACTATTCTTCAATTTATATACCATTATAAATTAGAAAGCTTTCTTAATGGGAAAGCAAAACTGGCTCCAGGCAACCAACAACAGGTATATTGTGACCCAACACATAATATTAATATTTTGGTATAAATTCCTTGGAGCTGACTAGGCATGCTAGAGGTTAATAGCTGTAAAAGTGCTACTTTTGCAAGCACATGCATGCACGTTACTCAATAGGCTCTATATATCTACTACATATTGAATCAAGCTATAGGAGGTATGTTGCTTCTTATTTGTTTACTCGCAGTTGTTCAGTGGTTGGTTTATATTTTTCAGCCATGGAGGTGTCTGAATGTTGCGCTATTTGCACACATCCTGTAGACTCATCTGTATCAACTCTTGAAGAAAAGGGTAGTCTAGCTATCAACCAAGCCAGTATATTATTGAGGAAAGACAGTATTCACACTGTACCTGGTGAAGAGGTACACCAGGACTGCCGCCGTAATTACTATAATCCTGATCAGATTGCCAAAGACAGCAAGCATGAGCAGTCAAAGCCAAGTACTAGCAGTGACGGACTTGTTCTTAGATCATCTGAGGAGGGGGTTTTCTTTTGCAACTGATTGTTTCTTCTGTAGCAGACCAGCCAAATTGGGGAGAAAGAGGAAGAAGTACGATGTCCTGCAAGTGAAGACCATTGGATTAAAGGACACTCTCCTGGCAATATGCAGTTAACGAGCTGATAGTTGGTCTGATAATGTGAAAGCACGCATTTTGCATGTACATGACCTACATGCAGCAGATGCAGTTTATCATCAGACTTGTAGTGTCAATTTTCGTACAGGAAAGCAAAAGCCAATGGCTCATCAGTCGGCAAGCACTGAAGACTCTAAGAGACCAAAGCCTGGCAAGCCTCAAGTTGATGAGAGGGCAGTAGCATTCTTGCAGGTTGCACAATATCTTGAAGAAAATGATGATGAACAAATCACCATTGATCACCTCATAGATCTCATGGAACAGAAGCTCACAAACACTGCTCATAAAGCATATGGCTACACCCACATGAAGAATAGGCTACAAGAACACTTTGGTGAGAAAATAATCTTGACTGAAATTAATGGCAAGTCAAATGTGGCTACCTTCAGAACAACAGCAAGAGCAGTGCTTCATGAATACTACAAGCAACAGCAGCAGGAAAAAACACAACTGAAGAAAAGATGAAACTTGTACAGGCAGCTGCAAGACTCATCAAGGAAGACATCAAATCCATCACAATGACTCACGACGTCTACCCATCTTGTGATGACCTAAGATCACAAGAGGCTGGTACTAAATTTCTTTGGGTGTGTAGCAGTTTGTTGTGGCATCGTTTTTTGTTTTGTTTTTATGAGATAATTTATGCAAAGAGCTTTCCATTTGTCTATTAAGTTTGGCATAAATAACTGAATTTGATAGATGTAAATCAATTGAATCAGATATCAAAAACATCTAACACAAAAGGTGGCAAAGAAGTAGATGTCAAATTGGAGGGGGGGGGGAGAGGGTTACTAAGACCTTCCCCCCAAAGGATTCCTTAGGATTTTGTTTATTAGTGAGGACATATCAATAAAATGAAATAAGTTCAGTTTGCTTTCTTCAGATGAGCTTGACCCAAAATTTTGTCTAAAATGGCATTGACACAATAAAGTAGAAAAAACAATGTAGTGCATCATTGAATGACTCCAACAATTCATCTATATTATTGTCTAAGAGAAATAATTTTGGTACCAAAATATAGCTCATTTAAAGAGCTTTTTAATGATATGTTAACTTAAGACATAGTTACTGTAATAAGTGAGATATGACCCAAATTCCACAAAACCACAAACGAGCTATTAAGTGGTTATATATTTTCGTGATTTTTACACTGTTCCCCCAGGAGGATTCCTTAGGACTTTTTTTCTGTTATTAGGGACATAATAAGGAATCAATATCTGTTGAGTTTGCTTTTGTTGCAATTAGTGTGAGGTTGACCCCAAATATTGGCTAAAATGACTGTACTATTAGAGGAACAGGGACGGCTCTCAACCACAATCCCCTCTACGCTAAGATTCATCCAAAGAAGATTCTGGTGGCAGCTACCAGTATCAACAACCCGATACTGTCAACTTAACCCCCACACCTAAATCACAGTTAATTGTCAGTAATCTCCAAAATCAGAGCATGACAGACAGACTGACAGGGAAACTACTACTAACCTCTTGCGCATACGCGCTTAGGGTTAACAAACAAACAAACAAAAAAACAACAACAACCACCAACCAACATTGTCTGATGAAAAAAATTAGCAAATTAACTGTCTACCAGTCCCAAATCCACATCGTGACTTATAAGACCTGCAACTACCTCTATGAGGTCATAAGACTTGCATTTGGTAATGGTCATCAATACTATACTGTATCATGCCAAGTTGCTTATGACCTTAGTGGTTGTCATAGCTCCTATGACTTGTCCTAGTCTTATTCTATGAACTGCATGTGAAAAATGGCCATTTTTCTTCCATCACTGCACATCTGAATACTGGAAGCCAATATATGTGACCGTCTACAGGAAAATCGGGCACAACGCGGCCCCGACGAAAACATTTATTTTTGCACTTACACACTCCTCGGCAAGCAGATATTAAGCTCTCCAAGTTTTATCGCCGTAGCTTTAGCCATTCCCGCTATATATCACCTAACCGTTCCCTTCGTTAGGCTTATTTAATACAATTTTAAGAACTAAATCGATCTTTTTGCGACGTCTACGCATGCCGCGTTGTGCCCGATTTTCCCATAGACGGTCACATATTTGGCCAACGGAAGAAAATTCTTGTTCCCATTCTCACAACATCAGCTGACAAATGCACAAATGCTTCAGTGACATTAGATATTGGGGAAAGAACATACTCTTACTTCAGAAAAAGCATATGATGACTAAGCTATCAGGGTGTTACACTGGATTCTGCGCTGGGGGTGGGAAACACTGGTGTACTTGGCCAGTCTCATTTTGGAAACCCACACTGCTTTGATGGGCATGCCTATATGTGAAAGTGTATATACCTTATACTAACCTGTGCTTTGTCACATAATTAAAGCTTATAGCTATTGTAGCTACTTACTAAATTAAAATTCTAGGGGAACTAAGGCTTGGAAGAGATGGGGGATTTCAGGGTGCCCCTACCACCTTGGCACGAAACCTGGTTATACAAGCTAATATGACACTGTGCTTCTGAAGCTGTGATATTATCACTTGTACGCTTAGAGAACTGACAAATTTATTGACATTGCCTCAGAGATACATAATAAAAACGGATAATCACTTAATAAACTGTTTAAACCATAATTAAGCAATGGGCAATCTGAAAAAGTCCTTCAACAACAGCTCAATGAAGAATAAGCAGATAAGTAAAATGATTTCACTGAAGTTTATCAGAATTGCATGAACTAGAATGACAGGACTTCATTTCATACACGATTTTCACTGGGGGGGAGGGGGGAGAGAGAGAGAGATAAGAGAAAGATTTGTAAAGTCACAAAAACCGTTTAGCCACATGAAAATGGTGAAGTCATGATCACGAAAACTTCGACAAACTACTACAAATTCCTACATTTTTTTCATAACTTACATTGAAATAAATTCAGAAGGGGTAAAAAAAATTAGGGTGAAAATCCCAGGGCTCCCATAACCTGCATGAAACCATGGGCTTAAAACAAAGTAGAAAATATAATAATACGTTGAGTTGTATGCAATAATTATCTCCCCTTCATTGTCCAGGAGCACACTAAAGGATGTTAGGGTGGCCATGGGAAAAACTATGAGTGAGGATAATTTTGGTGGAGCATGTTTTGGAACAATTCAGTAACTAGAAACCATTCCAACATGCACCCACACTTTCTCACAAAGAAATGAAAATTTTCAAGAGTACTATGGAACAAACAAACTGACGAGCCCTTGTCATAATATATAGCTAAAACTACCACAAAATATCACTATAATAATTCAGGCCACCCTTGGTCTTTACTTTCATTAATTAATTAATTCATACAGTAGCTATATAGCTTAGAAAAAATTGTTCAGGAAACACAACTTCACCAGGGGAAAAAAATGACCTGGGTGACCCCGTGCAGCTAAAATACTTAGAAACCCACTGACCGCTAGCCATAAAACTACTTACGCCAGAAGCATAAGCCAGGGTAGACAGCGAAGCTTCCTTCAAGTTCACCACCAAGACACAGTAGCGTAGCGTAGCCGTATTACGAATCAGTAGACTATAAGCGCGCAACAATAGTTTAGACGACCACTTCCAGTCGAGAGTTTTACTTATATGGTAAAGCGTTTTAAACTTATTTAACCCGGCGATACTTACCTACACGTAATTGGAAAAGGGTTTTCCATGAGAAAATGCAGTATCTTTGCGAGGCTGCTGGGGAGGAAACAGCCTTATTTTAACGGTCCGGCGTCTCGCGCAGCGAAGTACTTAGGGCCTGAAGGCGGTAGTTCAAGATGCACAGAGCCGCCTATGTCTACGCAACAGTATATAGCGTAACAAATATTTAACCTAGCTACATTTTCATCAATGCCATTGGAGGGACATTATAAACTCAAGGTAGTCTCGCAAAGCCAGACCCTTTACCAACCGTAACCGCTACGCGGGGAAGGAAAGGGTCTGGGAACATACAATACAACGACTTGTTCAGCAGCTTGCTGGAATGTGATAATTAAGCACCCTTTTTGGGGTGCTGCTGAACAAGTCGTTGTATTGTATGTTCTCAGACCCTTTCCTTCCCCGCGTAGCGGTTACGGTTGGTAAAGGGTCTGGCTACGCGAGACTAAACTCAAGGTGGGGTCACTATCTAATTGTGTCTTTCTCTGGAAGGACCTGGGACCTGAGTGATCAAGTAAAAAACTACACCAGTTATAAAACTGTGCAGTAGTATGCACACTGGATATGCTTGCGCTTATGAGGGATTCTTCTTCAATTAATCATCAGCCATGTTACAGTTCCTAGCTTTCTAATTTTGCTTAATAATATAATGCAAGAAGTTAACTAAAACAATTAGTTAAAACGAGCACCTTCAAGCAGTGTGGAGTGTGGTGAGAGGCTATCAAATTGCAGAAACCAAGGCACATTTTTGTAGAACTTAAAGCTCACCATTTCTCCCTCTGACTGGCTAGTAAAGATTTTTTTTTTTAATGACTATCAGTTTATTTGTGATCAAATGAATAAAATATACTTGGCACAGTACAACAGTTAACGAGTATGAATATTTATGTTCTTCATCCAAAGCTCCATGTTATACCAGCTTGCCTTTATTGCTGCAATGGAAAGTAAAGCAACAAATAAAACAAAACCAACAACAAATAATAATGGAAAATTATTATAAGTCACAGGTTCATTATAAAATGTTGGTATGTAAAAAAAGTATTCCTGAAAGGGTGTTACCTATTATTCCTGACAAAAATACACTCTTTTTGGTATGATCATTGAGTGTTTCGCAGTGTGAGTGTAACAGCACACCCTATGAGTGTAACAAAACACCCCAATGCAAAAAGTGTTCCAGTACACCCCACTTAGGGTGTAACTAAACACCCCGGTTTTTACAGTGTACTATCAATAAAATACAAGAAAAACACAGGGGAATATCTATGGATAACTTTAACTTTACTCCATATGAGACAAATGACCACATATTCTGGCAGCAACAGATCTATTTGTATGAAAACAACAATAACTATTAAAACTACATTTCGCGCAATTGACAAATAATTTACCATTGCCACGACTTGTCCTTACAACAAAATTTGGTGATCAGGAATTCTACTGCATCTTCAAGTTGAGATTAGTTACGCCATACACCTAATAGAATGACTTCTATTATTCAACACTTCTATAGGCATGAAATGTAGATCAGTTATAGTTGAGTGCAACATCATAGGTTCCAACTATTGGGATTTCAGCGGGACACTCCCAATATCTTGCCTTCAGTCTGAGTCCCACTGTACACCAGTCAATGTGTAATGCACAAGAACAGCTCAATAATTGTGACCTCATGGCTAACTCTAGTGGTAGGGAGATATAGATTTGTTGTGAGTGTGTAGTTCCAATGTAGCTGAATTAAAAGGGCTAAAAGAGAATGTCATTTGGATAATTAATAATCTCTGGAATTGGCTTTAGCTCCAAAAGTTTTATTATTAGTAGCCAGCATTATTCTTTATTTTTCTAAACAAATAGATTCCAGCTAAACGATTGCAATTTATTAAATTAAGACTGCACAAATTTATAGTATAGATGGAAAAAATAATATTTATACTATGACATTTATCCTGATACAGCACATATAGTATGTAATTCATTAAAATTAACATTAATAAAAAAAAGATGATGTACCACTCTCTAACCCCACCCCTCACCCAATCCCAACCCAATTGTCCTTATGGCCTGTTTTCAAAGGTTGCCTATGTAACATACTGAGCTTTAAAGGGTAGGATATATATTAAAACATGGATGTACATTGCTCAACATTCTAGCTAACAATGAGGGGAAAAAATTCTTGTAGTGTAAAGACCAAGTAATACTTCAAAGGACAAATGAATGAAATAGAATGTAAGAACATGTGACAGTTATACACATGTTTTTTTCCCCCTTTCATTGCATATAATATACGTATTCATTTAGTAACACATGAGTATTTTATTCTACTCTTCATCAGACATTAGCTACTTTCTTAAATTATACTTCTGGTTTCAAATTCAATTGTATTATTCAAGCTTGTTGTTTTTTTAAATAAAATTTCAGACATGCAATATTAGCTTTGGTCTTGATGATCTTGTCATTTCTTGAAAACTTATATAAGCCGTAACCACAGATATGCTGATAATGTATGGTCCTAGCCTTGCAGGCTAAACCTTGCCATCCTTTTCATTCTTCTGAGCAGTATCTTCACATCGAATTCATGCTTTGATAATAGGTATATTTTAAGTTTTCCTGTGCTTTAGTTATATTGAATTCAACTCACTACTAATTGCTGTTGATCCTGTCATTCCAGTAAAACACCACTATTCATTTCAGTTACAGTGATAATATTGAATCAAGACATCAATGGTGGGTATTAGTAAATTACCACAACTACCTGCAGTGCTGCCTATGTTACTAGTGCCCAACACACTAAAGTCACACTCTCATTGCCCACATACCTAAAAAGTACCTCTGTCCCACTGTTAATTCTTATCTAATTCATGTTTCAATCATAGGTATTTTTTTTCTTATTCTTTTGTTTTATTGATTTCAACATCATTGCAAATTTTCTTGTTCAAGTAAAGATTCAATGACCCCATCCTGCGTCACTTCCTCCCCATTTTCTTCCTCACATATTGGAAGGCTATCACTGTCAATAGGTAGCCTCATTTTCTGCTGGAAATGCATGTAGTTGGGCAAGTGCTTTGTTGAGCCTCAAACAGCACAACATTCATTAGTACACAAGTTCACAAACCAATTTGCCTACAAAAGAAAAAAAATTGTGCATAATTACACCTTGTTGTAGCTTATTTTAAGTTGTTGTGTCTCTCTTCTCTCTCGATCATTAATCATGTATTCCATTATTAGTTTCTTGCATGAACTAACAATGGCTGCATACTTAAAGAAACCAGTAGCTTAATTAAACCAAAGTGCAATGCCATCCTTAACACAAATGTCACTTCTGCTTCAAAAGTAGGCATCTTTAAAGTGTAGACTTTCAAATGGTACAAGCATTTACTATGAGAGGGTTTATTGTAATAGTTTAGTAGTTGAAAGATATGAAACTCATGAAAAACATGGTATTAAAGAAGTAAAATCTACTCGAGGCAAAACAACTTATTTGTAAACTGTTCCCCACCCACCTTCCCCCCCACCTCAGCCTACCTTCTGAACATCTATAATATAATTCTTACATTTTTAATCTTAAGAATTACAAAGTTTGATTGTTTCTAAATCAAGAAATAATTCAATACTTCCTATATTTTCATGTAGATCATTACAGTCTGTTTTTATTTACTTAAATAATAAACCATACTTTAACATAATGATGTTAAATTATTATTATTTTAAATAATACAGAAAGTGACTCCTATGAGTATATGAGAATGCGGAAATTATTGTAGGTATTCGCTAAAGGCACCAAGTTTCCCTATCACAATTGAATTAAATATAGGGCTTCTTAAGTAAATTCACATATAGCTATTTTCACATTATTTCACATTATCTAATCTCTAAAAAAAATTCCAGGCCTGTAGTACTTTCTTGACACAATGCCATTTGTTTTGTGTAGCTATTCCAAAGTAACTCTGATCATGAGTGCTTCATACAATTCTCCTTTGCTTTTCCACATCTTCTACAATTAACGTTGGACTTATTGGATTTGGACTTTGATCCATTAGCAAATCAATAAAATATTAAGAAATGAATAATGCTCTGAGCAATTTGAACTAGAATCATGTGGAGATTGCTACTGCTATGGAAGTAATATTTTAAGCTTTTGTCTTCAATAAATTGCGACAGTATCCAAGGTTAACTTGCTGTCAAGTACATAATTGTGGATACAAAATTATCAATCTTATTGTTCGTGGGGTCGTAAATCCCGCAAACTAGTCAGACTTCGAGCAGCAATCGAAGGACCAGGAAAAACTGTTTAGCCACTAATATTCGGAAGTAGGTAAAGGGTGTTTAAGTATTGAATAAATGAATGCGTGAATGATAAAGTGGATGAAAGTTCAATGTTCTTTGTCTTCATTCTTGTGGCATCCAGGGAGTCGTGGCTAGGTAGGTGTAGCTTCTGAGTCCTGGAGAGGCTCAGACACTTAAAGCTGTGTCATCTAGATGATTGAGTCTTCTTTTTAATGTTAAATGAAATGAATCTTGATTAGCTACTCAATTTCATAAACCTTATCATGAAAGAAATCTCCATAAAGCAGTTAGCTTCATTGCTCATGTTAAATACATAATCTGTTAATAAAAACATATTTTTTAAGCAACGATAGCTACTCCTCTACGATATATAGTAAGTAGTATAGCTAACGATAGCTACTCCTCTCCGATATATAGTAGTATAAATCGCCAAAAAAAAACTTTCCCCACCGCCTCAGGACACTCTTCCTACTCTTTTCCAACCCCTGTTGTTCCAGGTAAGCGTGAGCACACGAGAAGGAGAACGCACGAGTGTTACCAACACTTCCATTTCAATAGAGGGCCTGCGTATGATGACGTCACAAGTCACATGACTTGCCATCGGCGCACTCTTTGAGGGCAAGAACCTTATCGCTTACAACCTTTACGGTGTGAATTGTAAACGTAGGTAAGAAAATGGTGCATTCCTGTTGTGTTGTTGGCTGCCATAAGCGGAGGGGTCGTGACAAAGGAGTTTCATTCTTCGTCATACCAGCCATAATCTATAACCAAGGTGAAAAAACGAAGGAACTTTCGAGTAACAGGCGCAGTGCCTGGATACGTAGCCTAAACAGAAAAAACCGGACTCCTTCTTCCAACTCCCGCATATGCTCACAACATTTTTTGAGGGTACTCAAATTTACGGCAGGATACCAATATTTCCGGAAATTATGGGTACGACGACGTGGTGGGGATACCGGGATTTCCGTGACACCGGTTTTCCACAGGTTCAAAGTACACCCAGCAATTTCGGTTTGGAACGGCAGGGAATTTGCGCGTGTTGAGGTCAAAGGAAACTGGCTTCCTAATCCGGATACTGTACCGTTACCGTCTACAGTAGTGTAACGGAATTCAATTTTTGGTTGTGTAGTTTGAGCGCGGGTGAAAGGGGTTAGCCACACGACCTTGCTCCTCCAATTTTGGGTACACAACACTGAACAATTTGTTCCCAAAATACCGACGGCACATTCAGCTGACTCCAGTCTAAACGTACCCGAAGGATCGAAGGTGAACGAGTCTACTTTTGCTTGAGAGTGTGTTCAGGTATGTTCTCTCTCATTGGTTGGGGTAGAAATACCAAGCTATATAGTGGCATTTGTGCTGAAATAGTCGTTTTGAAAGATTGAAGGTTCTCTTTCTGACCAATTTAAGCTTGGCAATCAATAGGAGTTGTTAGCTAATCTCATTCTAAATTATGGGCAATAAAACGGATACTCTAGATACTTTACAACTAAAACAAAATAAGTTCAGATGAATGTTTTAAATGGCAGGTATAGTGTTATACAGAAGGCATGAAAGTATAGAGTGTATCACTATAGTCATGGTCCCATCCATTAAACCAACTGTTAGTCATGCGTAGCCAGACCCTTTACCAATTGTTATGCGGGGAAAAGGGTCTGGTAGATTGACATTGAGCAGTTTGTTCTTGCTCAGTCAGCAAGTGGTTAACTGTGGTTCAATTAGTGCGGGTGTATATCGTCAAATATTTTAAGGCGCATGAATTGTTCAGACCAGTAGGCAGAGCCTGTTCTGTATTGCCATGAATAAATGTTGCTTATGCTGGGAAATGCTGCGGGTTAAATTTAATGACACTAATTTTGATTCTTGGCTAGCATTATTCACCTTTAAGAGTGTTGCGACAATGCCCACGCATATTTTTTGTGTTCATTAGATTTTGATTGGGGCTAACTAACTTTTTCTTAGTGTTTGTAAGGCTATGGCTAACAGCAGACCCTGAAGAGCACTGCTAGTGGACTAACTGTATAAAAAAAACTGAAGTTGGTACTGTATTTCTTTTCCGCTACAAGCTTCTGATAGGGGACAATATTAGGGGTGGATAATGCAAAATCGGGTATATTATATATATTATGTATGTATGGATGGTACGTATGCTCTTAAACCAAATGCGTGCACGTTTTTTTCCCTCCTAATACACGGCTTTTTAGGATTAACACCAGCTTCTTCTGACACTACAGCATTAAGTAAGTTTACTTTAAACTAGGCTCAAAATTGTGAGAGAATTCCTGCGAAAACGCCTGTTTTTCAAGTCACAAAAGTTGCTGTGACCGGTTTACCAGATGTAATTCTTAAAACTCACCATTTTTTAAAGCTGCTAAGTGTTGCCTGACTTGTTGGTTGTCAAGAGCCACTTGTAGTCAGAATGGCGTCTACAGAGACTACCAGTACTCAGGAGAAGCTGAGATAAGTACAAAATTCTATATTTGTTAGCTAAAATTACAAGAATAGCTCTGGCCTTATTTTTTTTTGTAGATGAGAGCTTGTTCAAGAGTTACTGATGGAAGTAGTCAGAATGGTTTAAATTTGATACTACAGACTTATCATTACTCAGGAAATTAAGGGTGCTGGGACATAGCAACGCGTGGGCACCGACTACCCCGTAAAAACCCACAAAGATACGGTACTCATTTCCACTGCCAGCCTGGTCGCTAACAATGACGAACGCCCGAGCTTTGGCGCCGTTAGGATAATCCGCGTGGTCACTCCCCGCGACCAGTTTAGTTTCGCGTGGTTACTCTCCATAGCCACATGTTGGTTTACTGTTTGTTCCTCTTGAGATTGAAAATGCCAAAGAGATTGTCTGCAAAGAGGAAATTGCAACTGGCTGAGGCCACAAAAAGGAGGAAATTACTTCATTTGTCTGGCACAGGTATGACTGAACAGTAACAAGCTCAGAGTTTGGTCACCAATTCCAGACTATTAGCCTAAAAAATATAAGGATTTTTAGGGGGGGGGGGACATTTCACTCCCGCTGAGAAAATGATTAGATCCCCCCTAACTTTGACTTCAGACTTGGGGTAAAATATATTGCAAGTTATATTGTAGTTTCATGCGACCTAACAAGGCAGGCTAGCTCGCCATTTGTGCTCAAGCACACCACTAGTATTAATATAGATTTGGCTGTAATGTATTGAACTTTAAAAAAATTTAAAATTGTTGTGGCTAATTGAGAGTTAGTTGGTGGCAGAACTTTAGTCTGCAAATGAGGCACACATTAAGAAGTACATAAACCTTAAATTAATATTAGTCAAGCAATCGAGACACTCTTAGATATAACTCAATCAAAAATACATGTATTGCTTGAATTTGTGTTTACTATGTCAATTTAACATGAAGTAGTCAACTCTACACTTTGATATCTAGAATACTACAGGTGGAAAGCAAAAAAAAAAATTGCTAAGAGATACATTTGAGAGCTCTTTCATTTCTTGTGTCTATTATCATCAATTTAAAAAAGATGCTAGTAATTCCTTATAATATAGCTGGCAACATGCACCACTAGTTTAGAGACTAAATTCAGTGTTATAAAGATGTTTTATGTATGGGCCTGCCACTAAAACCTCTGATGTTTTATCATGGTATAATACCGGAACCGCCTGTAAGGGGATAACCGTTAACCGGATCTCTGCAAGCTATCTATTCAGCCGAGGCCAACCCTGAATTTCTAGGCGGATCAATTAAACTTTGGCGCCAAAAACTACCAGTTACTGGACTGCCAAGCATGAGGACAAACGGGTCCTAGAGCTAACTGTAGTGTACTATTCTGAAACTTGTCACTTCAAATAACATCTTTGCAGGGTAAGGGATTGGAATGAAGTTGTACTTGTGGAGCCATTGGAGCAGTTTAAAACTCTCTCAACCTTGACCTGACTGGTACTAGTCTAGCAAGCCAGACCCCCATCCTGACTGGTACTAGTCTAGCAAGCCAGACCCCCCTCCCACGACTGTACAGAGAAGCACTCTCTAAGAGCTGGTAAAGGGAAGGAGGAGGGTCTGGTGAAATTGCTTAGACCGTTTTGTGTCAACTATGCCATGAAAATCGTGGCGGACATGCGCAGTAATACGTCATCACTTGCTCCGGGTATTTAATAACAATGCGTGAATGTTTATTGCCAAGGAACTCAATCGATCATTGGGATTTTATTACAGCGCGTAAACCATTGCGAGTTGTGAATCGTAAATTTCCCTCATCGCGCGCTTTTTAGAAAAAATGCTGACACCGGCGGAACAACTTCGTGTACTGAATTCCCCCAGACCCTACACGTAGTGTTATGCGAGACTTGACTGGTACCAGCTCCGACTATTCCACCGACCATCTATTCAGACGCTGCATATAGACTCCCATACCCTCCAACTTTTCCAAAGGAGCTTCAGGGACCATAGCCACTAATTGACTAAATGAAAAATGATAAGATAGAGATAAATGTGAATTTAATGTATTAATCAGTGATTATGAAGTAGAACTTGCCCCGTTGTGATAATGATGGTGATGATTGTTTATTACAAATTACTGTAGCTTTTTTGCATTTTGTGAGGTCTTCATCAAAGGTACAGTCATGACAGTCAGATGAACAAAAATTGTATCTTGCATATGTGTTTCCTGTACACATCGTTTAATAGCATGTGCAATAAGTCTAATAAATAGGTGTAGCATTTAAATTATATTGGATTTTTGAAAGTTTAAAAAAATTTCTGTGGAAAAGAATAATGCATTTTTTATCAAGTGCTTACTCAATGAGGACAGAGATATTGCATGGAACTTTATTCTAGTTCATCTAAGTTTTATGATAGTTGTATACAACTACCTCAAACCTTGGAAGAGATTTACATTTGATGTATCAAAATATATATCCAACATCATTCCCTACACTAAATGACTGTTCATTGTAATAGTAAATTGCTGTTGCTTTTGTTTATGTATTTATTTTATAATCATTATTATACAAAGTTTGTTGTGCTAGCTAGAAAGTAGTAAATAACCACTACTTTATTACTGCTTTTACCTTTAGAGCTTGTCCCTATACCAGGGAATTGTTGAGGCCAGCTAAAATCAAAATGGCATTGCCTTCTGGCTCTTTTAGGCTTAGGAGGACCGCAATCACTCATGTCAACCTCTACAATAACCGTGAATCTACTCCTGCATTTGTGATAGTGACGATCGTTTCCCATTTCACGTAGAGACACCCTTTACCTTTTGCCGGTTAAAGTAACTTTCCGGGACAAATAGTAGTGTCTTCCGGGACCGGGGACAAAGTTAACAAATCCGGGACGGTCCCGGACATTTCGGGACGGTTGGAGCCTATGGACTCCGTCGTCATCAGTTCAGTTCTTTCTGTCTGGGTTGCTACTGCTATATTGAATTCTTCAACCCTATCCGCCTCTGAATCTTGTGCTGAACTACCTCGCTCCCACTAATGAGCAATCAACTCCAAGCAAATATTTGGGGGTACGCCATCACTTCCGCTCTAGGGACTAACCGTTTCCAAAGTCACAGCGGCCAACTCATGGCTAATTATTGTATTTCTTATTTTATGTTTACAACTGGGCTCTTTTTAGAGTTAGCACAAGTCAATTGATTATCTTACCAATAAATAATTGAGCGTTTATGGAGCTCAACGTTTTGGGGGGCGGGGTGAAATTGCGAATCGGTTGTAAATCGATATTTCTTGGAACGGAATCACCGAATTCAATCCAAATTTTGCACACAATTAGCATACCCCCCTTAGAATAAAGTTACGGAGAGTTTTTTTTTTAGAATACATAACGCGTGAGCAAAGCGGTATGAATATTTAAATATTTACAAAAAAGAATAACGGCTCTGCAATGTAGTGGAGAAACCCGAGAGCTACCGCTGGAGAAAAAAAAAATCAGCCCAGTAGTTCTTGACCATTTCGGAATAACCTAGAATAGTAGCTGGTGTGCAGAGCTGTATCTCAGTCCAGGGCTGATCTTCAGTCTTCAAATTTGGCTTGCTAGAGTCCTCTGTTAGTACCCATTCCACCTGCATTAACTAAGTAAGTCCACAGGACACAGAAAAATAAAAATAAAGACATAGCAAAAACACTCAATTTGTGGTTACCCCCCTTGGTTCTTGTTTTTGTTGTGTGAGAATTGACCTCGTTAGATTCCCCCCAAAATTATTGGGGGGGAGCTCCATACCCTGGAGCCCCCCTCCCCTTCCTACCCCACTGTATAATTCCAAACTGTAGTGGATTAGCTACTACAAAAGCATTAACTACAAAAAAAAGTTAATGATTTTTATTTTTGATAATTTTTATTTTTGTATTGCTCAATAGAACATTTCACTACTGCTCAATAAAGCATTTCACTGTGACAAATAAACATTTTTTAAACCTTTTCTTTTCATTTCATAATGGTCAGCTTATTCATGCTATTCTTATCCTTTTTTAATCATCTGAATACCACAAGCTTTATTCAGTTTTATAGTGATAAACAAAGTAGCGTAAGTAGTGTTCAATTATCTGTAACCTTTAATTAAACAAAGTAGCGTAAGTAGTGTTCAATTATCTGTAACCTTTAATTATCAGCTATACCAATACTTTACATTAAGGGGGGCGTCACCATAAAATTGTGGCTTTACATTTTTTGTCATAACTTTACTATGCATGCATATACTTTTCACTTTGAAGCTCAAAATATTACCCATCTGAAGCTCTTCAAAATGAGCTAAAAATATTGGCAGAAAACCACACCCACCAAAATTCTAAGGCATTAACGTGGAACTCAACCAAAAAAATTTTTTTTTTAAAGAAAGTTGGTAGTTCACTTTCAAGAGTAGAAAAAGAGCTTCAGATGATATAGATATATAACATCACTGTAAAAAATACAGATAACAAGTTATGACAGAAGATTGACAGTTCAGTTCCACTGTTGAGATATTTGTGGTAAACCACAACACAAGTCATCCAGCTGATAATGCCTGTAACAGAAGAAAATGGAGCACAAGTTACATTGTAAACACAGGTCCCTACACTAGAGCTGAAATAAACAGATACACATGAATGGAGAAGCTATTGTACATAGCTGATAATGCCTGTAACAGAAGAAAATGGAGCACAAGTTACATTGTAAACACAGGTCCCTACACTAGAGCTGAAATAAACAGATACACATGAATGGAGAAGCTATTGTACATAGCTGATAATGCCTGTAACAGAAGAAAATGGAGCACAAGTTACATTGTAAACACAGGTCCCTACACTAGAGCTGAAATAAACAGATACACATGAATGGAGAAGCTATTGTAAATAGTATTAAGCTCAAATGTAGAGGGTCTTGTGCCTCATCATTGCCTTAAAAAAGCACCCTGACTTATCGTTGACATTACGCCTGCTCTTCTTTTGGACACATTTAGGACAAAATTTTCATCTTCTAAGAGAGCAAAAGTAGTACCTTCAATAGTTCTCTTTTGTGAAAATGTGTGGTGGGAACCATTGGCTACTGTAATTACACAAGAAACTAACCCCTGTCTTTCACTGTTATTCTCTGAAACTGTCAGGAAATGCCCAGGTTAGTGATGAAGCAGCTCTAAAAACACCACTAAACTGCCCAATAAAGCAAATCATACTTAGGCTTGACTATTCTGACAGTTCCTGAAGTACTGTTTGGAAGTTCAGGA
>WLWD01002873.1_pt1 | contig 19845 bp, 14 predicted proteins | sample 6712731 | NCBI WGS metagenome assembly WLWD01 (sample SAMN12718690, study PRJNA576275) | sponge metagenome | isolation source: marine sponge | host: Mycale hentscheli | place: New Zealand: South Island, Marlborough, Capsize Point | collected 2014-11-01
TATATGTTATTGTTGCCCATTTGAATTCGCTTTTTTTAATCATAAGGTAAAACAATAAGGTCTAATATTTATTTCACAAGCACTATAGATAATAGCTACTAAGTCTTATACTTCTTTGTAATTACCATCATGTACATCCCATTGTGAAGTAGAAGCAGCAGGTGTAGCACCATTTAAACTTTGTGCAGCAGATTCTATTAGAAAATGATATATGACTATCAATTTACAGTACCACACAATCTAAGAATTGATTCTTTAAATTGTATAGAATATATATTGTGGAGATATATAGTGAACAATGTTGAAGTTCTTACGAAGAAACCTCACATTCTTTAGATAGGTCATTTACAGTCAGTTATGGCTCATAGAATTGCATTACAGCTTGGACAGGTAAAGTATTTAACATGTATTGGTTGTTTATGTAATGTTTCTTCATTGGCTTTACAAACCATTTATTAATTTTATGAAGTTGATCTTTTTAAACAGTGAAAAAAGTAAAATATTTTAAACCTATTATTTCCAGAAAGCTTCTAGAAAGGTATCTTCTTCCTTGTTTATGTCCACCACAGAAATAGAATCCACTGTGACTTTTAGCAGCAACAAAGTCAAGCATGTTTCCATGATGTATAGGAGGATATTGTGGAAACTCTGGTGAAGTCATAAAAAACCAGACCACATTTTGATCATAATTACAGGTAAATCTAACTCTCTGTCCAATTTCAGCTAATACATAGGTAGGTGTGATTTCACTATTTTCTTCAAGTTCTAATAACAATATAAAACGTTTAAGGCAAAGATTTAATAAACTTGTGGCATGACTATAATTAAAGACAAAAGCAGCAGGAGTGCTTCAGATTCCCCCACACTGATATATATGTGGATATACACCATGCAATGAAAATGCCATCATCAATCCTTTATTTACCAATTGCACCCTACCGACTATTACAACTTACTCAAATATATTATGAATGTGCATTTGAGAGGGACTAAATTGGGCACAACTTATTAATATTAATGTACTCATTGTACGTATTTACTAGTTATAGCAGCCTAAAAGTAGTCTGTTTATTGTTGTGAACTCATTGGAGTAACTTGGTTAACTTGAAAACTACAATCTGATAATTGACATGCATTCATAAACAAAGCAATCTAACACAACACTACATTATGGAGCAGGTTAAAAATTGTACTAGTTTCTATCTATGAAAAATCATTTAGTCATTTGATAAAGGAAATAATCTTCACTCTAAAATGGATTTTGTTTGCATAATAATTTACTATCATCAAAAATAAGATTATAGAAATTGTTTCCATAGGATTTCAAAAGAACTGGTTCCTGTGTGTTTGCCATTAATTCTACTGTCAATATTCTTGTAAAGATGATGCCTATCTTTTATTACCTGCACTGTAGAGCTCAGATTCAGTTCTAAAAGATTGTCGTCCCGAGCCAATACATTCGTATGTGCCTTCATTCTCTTCAAGGACACTTGGAAATAACACAGTTGCCATTTGCTTATTCTTCCCCAGCAATTCCTTCTTTGAACGAATCTTAACACCATCTCTTTCCCAGCTTACTCTCCTTGACTCCCCCATACACTTGATTATTGCTGGGGTACCTGGATACACTACTTGGTAGTTTGGAAACACTGCACCCATTCTTGCTTTGCTTACTATAAAAACATATTTGATTCTAGTACATTAATTCCTCTATTTAAGTATCACCATGATAGATTATTGTCATATGCATAATTGCATGCACCTAGCTAATGGGGTCTTCTAAGAGGATCTTGTGATTTTTATTGCCACCACATAGGTTTATAGTTGCAAATCCATCACTTTTATTGATGATTTTTAAGTGAATTAGCTAAGATGAAAAAAGTCAACCCTATTATTTTAATTATCATTATCATTCGTCATTTTTAATCAATATTTTTACTTAAAAAAATACTTAAAAGTGATTGTAATAAATCACTAATCCTGATTAGTTGACTTACTATGACTACATCACATAGATTAATGCAATACTCAGATAATAAATATTGTACCCACTTCAATGGATGACCTAACTAGTAAGGTGCTAACTAAGCTACCACTTGTTATTATGCTTAATACTCATTCAATGGGAAAGGCTGAACTGGCTATTGTAAATACAAACTTCAATAGCTAAAATTATTATTGGTATTGTTTCATTAAGATCTTCGTAATTGTGTTGCTTTTGGGTGTGTTTGTTTTTTTAACTTTATTATTACCATTACTTTCTGCTTTTCTATTGCTTTTACCTGAAGGCACGAAGATCATGAAAAATAAGGAAGCTCCTTTGCGATAAACTAACGAATAGTCACAAGTCGACACTCGCATTATTATACTTTTTAATAAGTTTTGCTTTTGAAGGACTACGGAGCCTAGCGTCTTCGGATAGTGGAGCTAGGTTTCCAGTATAGTTTTGACCCCTCTGGCTGGCTGGATAGTTACCCTCCAGCCAGCACCTATGTCCGGCCAGACTAGACTATAGAATCCACAACAAACAAGAAATCTAACAGTTCCTTAATTATTCAGCTCCTAATGCTGCTATGCATTGAATTTTTTTTTGTATTGAAAGTAATTTCTTTCCATTTAAAAGTTTGAGGGAAGGGTCAACAGTAAATATTACCGATCGCTTTTAATAGCTTTTAATATTTTGATTGCTCTAAAACGCTCCTTTCATTTTAACTATTACAGTGTATCAGGATGAAGGTTAAAATAGAAATTGCGAATTGTTTGAGAGGCATACGAACACGGAAAGTGTCCTGCAATTCCTTCTAAGATTATACCTAGCTATACCAGTAAAAAATTTCCCCTTTTTTCTTAACTATTGCTAATAGTAGAGGGCAGGGCTGGTGGCATAAAAGGACACTCTGAGTAAGTGCAAAAAATCAAATTTTCTAACTTGATTATAATAACATAGTTCAGTCATTCTCGGCTGTAATAATTATACTAATAGCAAATTTCCTCGTTCTAGCAACCAAATTGTTAATTAAAACTTAAAGGTCGAGTTTTAATAACAATATTGGCTGTTACAACGAGAAAATTTGCCATCATAATAATATTGTAGCTATTGTGTGTTCAAGCTATGTTGAATTATTAGAACATAGCTTATTCAAACACTACAAAAACTAAACCTCTAGTTCCATGACCTGATACTAAGAAGTGTCACTGACTAAAATGTATCCAAAATTTAGAGTACAGGTCATTCTGACTAGTTTATAATGAAATAATAATTCTAACAATACCCCTTCATGTTCGTAAAATTCCTTCGTATGGGAGCTCTCTATCTACTCAACCTGAGTGCTTAAGGAATATTTTCTGTTATCAGTATCATTTATTATCTGTTATCAGTATCATTTAATTCCCCCCCCCCCCCCCCCCCCCCCACATGTTCTTCAGTCAAATAGCTTGGCTAATGTGAATCAAATACTTACTTAATATAGCATTCTTTTATACTACTTAATGTGGCCAAATGTTCTGGGGAGCCAGACAGTATCTACACATATCCAAGTAGCTATTATTAGCCAGTTTTAGCACAGCTATTAAAATGTCAAGTCTAAAGAAAGGATACTTGCACTAAAGGGGGAGGAGCTATAGCCACAACTGCAAAAGGAAGTAGGTAGGGGAAGTTAATTTAAGACTGACTGTGACCAAAAAATAATCGTCGCTCTCTTGTCGAGCCACCCGTGTCTAGAAATACGTAGCCAACTGTCTACTGGTGGAGAGATCAGTCCACACCGCTGCTGCTACCCTCATAGTTGAGCAGTAGTACACTATGTTTGTTCTACTTCTTCTGACTCTCTTGTTCAGTTTGGTGATGAGGAGAATGTAGCGCAAGATAAATGGGACTAGATAGTCCACAACAAACAATTTTGGTGTGGTCCTATTAGAACAGTCATATTAAAGCTTATAAAGTAGGTAAGCAATTTTGATTTTGTCTCAAATTGAGTCTACCTGTATAAGGTCTCGCTATTCACTTTTTTTTTTACAAAGGTTAAGAATACCATATTTGACAAGGTAGCCTCAAAAAGCTTATTTTTAGTTAGACATTTTTTAAAAGACTATATAATATTACTAACTATTTCCTGATTAAGATAATAAGCTGGGTAGTTTTTCTAATGAAATCAGTCTGACATATAATGTCAACGAAAAATGATTCTTTTTGAACATCGCCCACCACTGATTTCCAGATTCGTATTCCGCATGAAATAATTATTCTTTCCAGCACACTTTGCTATTACACAGGCAAAAGCTTTCACCATTGCCTGGTACGTGGGAAACCTTTTTCAGCCATATAACTAGACAAGTTTTTTTGTTGTTTTTTTATCAAGACAATCTTCCTCAGATTTTGATGTGGCAGTTGTAAGCAGCCACATTCTGTTATCATGAATCACTCAGCCATTTTTGGCGGCAATGACTCTGAGAAATACATTAGGCATACATCAGGTACACAATTTTTGGTAATATATAAATGTATGTTGGCTGTTTCCCTAAACAAATTAGGTATAAATAGCAATATATATATAATATTTATTACATGAGTCAGAGTGTGATATGGCGAAATATTTCACCAGCTGGCTAATTTATTTTCACCGAGCCAGAGTGAAAATAAAGCCTGAGAGTGAAATATCTTGCCATAACACTCTGATAAGTGTAATAAGTGGTTTATTCCACTCTATATCTTCACTACTACTAGTTAGTACTAGAGGAAGGTTAACTCACAGCTGGTAAAGTTGGTTGGGGGGTCCACCAGAGGAAAGTAGCTGTAAAAGCGGAGAAAATTGGAAAGTTTGGCTGGTTGCTATAAACTACTAGGGTAATGAGCTTGCAGCAGTATAGCGTGAAATAACAGCATGAAATATCTGTGAGTTATTTCACACGGTCATGTACCTAAAAATATCATTGTGAAGATATCTAGGGTGGAATATATATAATATATATATAATGGTAAGTAGATTAGCTCTAAATGCTATGTATAAGTTTAACATGTTCTCTTTGTATGGTTTGGACTAGTCTAGCTATAATAAACGTGGAAAAACTCACTAAAGTAAATAGGGTAAGTGTTTAGCTTGAGAGAGAAGCAGGGACGGAGTTGGGGAGGGGCTTGACTGATTGCTTGAGCCCCCTTTTTCTGAATAATTCCCTTGTTTCAAAAGCTAATTTATTTCTTACAGTTAAATGGAAGAAAAGCTAAAAGAGCATTAAATTTTTTTGTTGATTTTTCATTGTCTTCAAGATTGCAGTCTTCAAATGAAAGCATTGCATCAATAATTAATGTGCATGCTGAGTCATGAATTTTCTAATTTGTCATTTTGAGGTAATGATATAACTAAGCTCATAATATCAATAGTGAGAATTATTGCATTGGGAATAAATTGCAATAAAGTATTATCCAATCAATTAGTAGCTATATTTCACCCATTCTTAAAAAGCCCCCCATTACAAAATCCTAGACCTGCCTCTGAGAACGTGAAATAATTGAAGAATAAAACAACATACCAAGATAGTCAAAAGGACTGAGCTTAAGAAAGTCATTCTGAGTAAAATAGCTGGACTACATATGTTTGCACACTCGTCAGCTTACTGTGAAGATTCGTAGATTTAGACTATAAAAGCACATGGTTTAAGAGCAAAAACACCTAGTTTAGTCACTAAGCTTATGCCTAGTCATTAATTGAGAAATACCTAGGGAGTAGAATTAAGATCACTGAAAGTGCAAAGTATCCATAGCTATTCAGTAATAAAAAAAGAATTAAGCCACTTTCAACAATAATATTATGATGAGCATAATTTATATGCTGCAAAATAGTGTCCAGCTCAAACTTATTGTGCATAAAGTTTATAAAACTTTGCACACAATGTACTTGACTCACAGTACTATTTTCATGTATGTTAAGACACATTTTATTCTATGAAAAACTTTTTTAATTTTAGCTTATTGAATCAAATAATTCACTAATGAAATAGTACATGTAGTGACTTTGTCTGCATTTTTCGTATAGCTTAAACAGATAAGCAGAAAAAGTTCATATCATTTCCAGAAATCCACAGGTAGCAATTTATAAGATCCAGTTTATGTTTTTTTGTAATTAAAGGATAGAGAGCTTTCGAAGTCATCTTGTAATTTTTTGGTAATTTTTATTCAAAATCAAAATAATATTTTTAATATAGCATAGTATTAGGACTTAAACTGTCATTCAGAGTAAGTTTATATCTAATTCAATGGTTAATTGTAAGTATATAATCACTAAAATCAGCGCTTGATGGTAAGGCAGGATGACTACCACTACTTTTCCAAGCATGGGTTTTAAGGGTTACTAATTGTATATGCATTATACATCTTAGAGTGATGGTCATCTAGATATTATATCAGTTAACAGATTCTCTATCAATACACTATGACTGCTTGTAATTAATGTGCTCAAATGGCATAAATGGTCTGTGACTTTCTAATTCATGACATGAATGAAGTGTAATATTTCTTATACTTCATAATAACATATTTGTATACTACTTGTTGAAATTCAGTCATTTTCTCAGCCAAAATAATTATAATAGCTAATTTTTTTGGTTCTAACTGCCAATATTTATGTTTAATTGAAACATGTCCTGATGTTTTGACTTCTTGCCGAAGTCCTCTTCAGGAATAAGACTCATCAGATAATAATTAAACTATATTGGCTGTTAGAACTAGGAAAAATTGCTATTAATACATATTATAACCACTCCTATTGAATTTCACTTTCTTCCAAAACTATAAATATCATGACGATAAAAACATAACTTAATTTATTAAAGCTACTTATTATGATACCCTCTTAAACTCACTCTAGTGAATTGCATATGTTATTATTTTAGTTGAGATTACCCCAATTGGCCCACTATGTTCCTATCAACACACAGAGGAATATCACATGTCATGTGGAAGGAGCTAATACTGTAGATATATGGGGCACAATTCTTAATAATGGAACTGAGCTGGATTTCAGACCAGTATTTAATGAAGAACCCAGTATTCCTGGTTTTACTGGAAGATATGCTAATGGAGTTCCTAATGCACTGTTAATAACAATAAACACAACTGAAACATCAGTGACAGGATTGAGTTGCTACAGCATTGTGAATCTTGTCCTAGTTCCAAGTACTATAAATGTGACTATTTTATGGTAAGTAATAATAAAATATTGTTACCATGATATCTAGGGTAATATACTCATGAAAACCTCTTAAGACAAAAAATAGCTTGGACTTAAGTTCGCATTTCTTCAATTTCAGCGGCAATGTCACATACAGAATTCATAATTAAGCAGTCTACAATCATTCATAATGTTGTGTGCAGCAAAGACCAGCGTAGTAGTAAAAAACACTTTAAATTAGATTATGTTAGTAGCTAGTATGTCAAAAGGCTGCTAAAATGATTGTGTATTTAAATGTTACCTAAACAACGTGAATTGCAAAAGCTTGTCTGCTTTAGAGTAGCATTTTGTCTTTGAAGCAAAGCAAAAAAAATTCTCTATATAAAAGCTTACAGTTGTTGTTTTTTTAAAGAATTTCTACTTTAGATAAAAATATTGAGCACATAAATGTTATATGAATATACATTTTAATTTACAGTGTAAGTGAGAAAATAATTATATAGAAAAATATCTGTCATGCAATTCTAGTTCCATGTACTACAAATGTGACTATTTAGGAAAGTAGCTATGGCATACTGAATGCATGATATTCATAGTAGCTTGAAAATGTATTTTAAACCTATTTATCATGACATTTTAAAAGAAATATTGATAACATGATGCTTAAGCAACTGATAAATTAGTGACGCCTAATTATACTTAAAATGTGCTCATATGCGCTACAGAAAATGATGATTCTTCTGTACTCTTGTTATGCATGTTTCATTTGTTCATTATATTTTTCCAACCATCCAACTATTTTCATAATATTAAATTTTATTGAGCAGTTTCTTAAATTTGGGTCATATTACATATACATGTATGCAGTATAAAAGTAATCGTATCATAAGGTAAAATTAGTAATGGGAGAATTAATTTTTGTATAATAATTGTTAATGATTTCAAGAAATTAGGTATTATTAGCTGATCTCTTCTAAAATTAGTCAACTTTTATAACAATTTAATATGAAACATTTTTCGGACAGAATTATTATAGAGCTTATTACAAACCAATGCACAAACATGCTGTGAGTTTATGTGAATGCTTGTAATATAATCCCTTCACTTATTTTAGGAAATTCAGATCCTCCAAGTGAATTGAGAATATTCTTGAAATGCTCTTTATTGATGACAGCATGGGATTATAGAATTATTCCTACAGTATCTGTTAAGTTCACTATTTCTCTCACATTCTTGAGTCCAAGTCAATTAGAAGACGTCGCTGAGTATGTGACTGATACTGACTCCTATAACTTCACACTGGAAGGAGTGAGGTCATGTGATCCCCTTTACCATGTGTATCACAACTACGAATACAAAGTCCACCTTCATGTGTGAACAAGACTCTACCTTACATACCTTCTACAAGTGATATTGAACATTCATTATTTAGAGAGGGGGACTCCTACTTATTAAATCTGACTATTCAGGTAGTTATATAAAATAATACGAAAGTGCTAATTTTATTTACTCTTTTAATATTTAGATGTCAGATTGTCCACTAGATGGTACCAATTTGTGGTTTGCTTTGCTTCAAAGTCAAAATGCTACTCTGCCCACATTGTCATCACAATTCATTCCAACTAGCTCGGTGTTGACAGTAATAATTTCGGGTTTGAGTATTAAATCATCCCTCCATTTCATTTCAATTCTGTATTAGGTACAAATGACATTGTAGGAGTTAATATTTGTTCTACAATGTAGACTGGAATATATAACATATCATGTGACTATGTCATAGGATGTAATTATAGTGGATGCTCTATGAACTATCATCAACTAATAGTAAAATCAATGGTTCTATAATAGGAAAGAATTATGAATTAGTGAGTATTGATGTAAATACACAAATAACCTCAAGGTGACTGATATCAATGGAGATGATGTGATTTCAATACAGCAATTTTATGTTCACTTCATAATATTTTTATGCTTACCAGCAACAGGTCAGGAATACAAAAAATATTATTTGTTGTATTTATTATTCATACTATCAATGTTTTTTATGTAGGTGCCGAAACCACAACTTTCAGTTTAGCAACAATTGATAATAATAGCATATTAATTACATCTGTAGCGGTCGGAGTGTTGGTTCCTGTTTTGATAATTGTAGTGATACTGATGGCTTTTGTCACTTTGGTACTTCTAATCAGAAATGGTAATATACAATGATGTGGTAAAGATTATTACATGAATGATTGTATTGTCAATAGATAAGTTTCCATGTAGAACAAGAGGAAAGTAAGTATCCAACAAATTTATATGCCAATACTTCATTAAATTTTACTTGTATGAAGATCTGATGCAAGGAAAATAAAAGATGTACGTATAAAAGAAACAAAATATCTGAACTTGTGTGTCAATATGATTCAATTTTTGCATTTGGTCTTATGGAGTTCCATAATATCTGTGATATTCTACAACCATTGCCTATGCATATTATTGGAAGCCTTATAAATATGTACTTGCAAAAATAAAAAGCTAGTTTTATAGTGAATGGTTGAAAATACTCCACAGAAGTGAATGTTATATACATTAATTAACTAGAAGTAGAAATCACTTTAAATAAGTTTTTATAAAATATGTGATTTATTATAATGAGCTAATACTCAGCTAGCTAACTTAACTTGTGCCTTATTCATCAAAACATATCTATATTATATAAATAAACAAAAATAATAATTAGCATGCATATACAATTAGAAGAAGAATAAATAATAAAAAATTTTGTATCATGCTTTCACATTTTATTTTTAGTATGACAACAATGTATGGTGTTGTAAATGTCACATCTACTCCATCTACAGATGACTTCACCTGTGAGACTAATCTGTCATATGACGTTGTGAAGAATGCAGCTCATTCCACTGTACCCCAGCCTAGTCCTGTTCCACTTTATGAAAGTGTACAATAGAACTATGGTTAGACCTATCATAACACTAATTCACTTACTTTGTCTTGTTAATTAAATAAAAATATTATATTGTTTTTACCGTAAGTTTATAGTACTTGAATAAAAAATCACATTATTTATTATATTATTATTTATGCAAATTTGTTGCATCGTATTGTCGTAAATGCTGTTTGTACTATTTTAAATTAATACCCAAGCACACAATAGTAGTTTGGCATTTGTCTTTAATTTTTCAGTGTATGTTGATGCTGTGGCAGAAATTAACTATAAAGGAATATTGTTGAAAGTAAATTATTAGTATTGAGAGCACTGCATGGTAAATTTGGAGGAGTAAATGCATGGAAAACAAAAAGGGAAGAAGTGTGAGTAGTAGAAATACAGAAGGAGAATGAATGATCAGATGGAAGGAGAGTTGACTGATGAGATGGTGGAGTTCAAGAGATGGAGAAAGAAAGAGTCACAATGAGGAAAGTTTGGAAGAAAGTGTGCTGGATGAGGAGACTGCAGGAAAAGGAGTGTCAAATGAAGGAAGAAGTACTGGCAAGAAAGGGGATAAGAGAAAGGAGAGTAATAGATGAGGAGATAGAGGCAAAGGGAGAGGAATGAGGATAGAAGAAATGTAGCATATAATAATATATCTGTGATTTGCTATGTGGGAAATATCTAAGTGATGATGTTAAAATTCATCAACTCCTCTACATTGATTGTGTGTTCAAGCATGTTCATCAGACAATTAAATGCTGATGCTTGCAATGTTTATTAGAATATAGTTGTAGTAGTTAGTATCAGCCACATAGGCAGCGATATATTCTAATTGGCTTTCCAGACTATTGAGAGTAAATAACGTACAACACAGATACAATAGAAAAGTTATTGTAATCCCAAGATAATATTTTGATTGGAAAATAGATTTTACTATAGGAAGATTTATGGTTCCTGTCAAATGTTCCACAGAGAAAATAAACTTGTAACACAATGACACATGGTTAACTATTACTTCAAGTTTTATGTTATTAGCTACTTTATAATAACTTATATTCAGTTTTAGTTATATGATCATAAAAGTGAAGGACAAGATACTGTGGAAGGAATAAGATAGTTTTATTAGCAAGATAATTATAATATTAAAAGCTGAGAAAAATATCCTGAGGCTTTATATTCTTTCACTTGCGGCAACAAGCATGACCTTCAAACAGTTTACTTGACAGCATAATGAATCTACAGATAACAATATGAAAGTAGTTGCTTCCAGACTGTAAGCAAGCAATAACACAGATGTAAGCTATGGAGCAATTTTATAATCTCAAAGGACATCAGAAATAGAGGAGTTAGCTTGTGATGTAAATTATGTTTTGATGCAGAGTCTATTGGGTGAAGCTGTTTGTCATGGACAAATTGTTTAATTGTAATGCATACATAATTGGTGGTTGTAATGTAACCAATTAAGCTGATATGTCATCCTAAAAAAAGTTGAAATTATAATGCATATTAATGCGCTAAACTTTACTTGTTGCTATTGTTCATTAACCAATATGTAATGCGCTTTCTTCATGGCAAAGGCGACTAATTTATTATTGATTCTCTCGCCATATCACTATCACTCAAAAGTTTATAAAGTAACTGCATATTTATGTGTATATCAATTATAGAGCATCTGAATCGATCTTATAATGGCATAATAACTCAGCTGAATAGGAAATGATACAGAAAGTCTATGAAACAGGAAATATTGGATTTAATATACATGCAAATTAAATATTAGTATGATTATGTAGTTAATACACACAAGTTACAGGCACACATTAAAAATAGTCACATACATTTTTTTTACCATGCATTGTATTGTATAAGCATAATACTTCAGCAGTGTTTCAATTATTTTTTACTAACCAAGCATTCTTCATTCTAAAAGAAAACTTTCAATATGATGTGAACAGTGCATTACTTTTATAGGAGGGAAAACTTACATATTATAAAGTTTGTCTTTCTTTATACAAAATATAAACATGGTGGCAGATTTCAAAAACCATATGGACAAAATCATATACCATATTTGACTCATTGCTCTTGGATTGTTCTGGAGTCGTAAATCCCAAAAATAATAAACAATTTGAACATTGTTACAAGCAAAGTAGGACATTATGAAATAGATTTTATATTATAATGAATGTAAAACTGTGTGACTGGCTGTGAGGGTATTTTGTCTTTTTTCCAAGACCTTGGCTTATTACGTTCGCCCTCCTCGGGTTGAGAGTAAATCCAGCCTCTATGTCTCATAAAGTCGTCGGCAAGTTTGGCTGCTTCTCCCACAGTCATAGGCTTGCTGTCCTTTACATGGTTGGCAACAAGTCTTGGCATTAACTTGATGACAATGTCGAGTCTCACCAACTCCAGCACAGCATCTACCGAATCGCAATCGGCTGCCCATCGCCTTACCCCTTTGCAACGCTTCGCACAGATGAGCCAAATTTCTCCAGACAATCTCTTGAACTGATCCAGTTTCAGTCTTTACGTAGATTTGTCAACACTGTAACGGTCATGCAACGTTTCCTTTAGCTTGACGTAGTTCGTCGTTCCTCAGATTCCATAGCCGTGTAGACCGCGGTAGCGTCCGGGTTTAAAATAGGCGCAAGGTGCTTGGTCCACCATTGCTTTCTTACACTGTAGCCATCCATGTGTGCTTCAAATGCACAAAAATAGGATTCCACGTCCTCGCTAAGTTCTAACTTTCGAAACGTAAGTAGCAGTTGTGGTACTCCCCGCCAGAATTTTAATGACCGTAGTTCATGGTTTGTATGAGGTTCAATAACAATGTTGTTGTTAGTCAAAGCCGTCGCTGTTACCGTTGGAGACGTAGTCGTGGCAGTCATCTCCGTACGGGGTTCAATTCCTGTTAGTACGTCTCTGCGTTCTTTCATTGTCGCTGTTATTTCAGCTTGAACACCTACAATTTCTCCTTGTTCGCCACCCTCCGATTCGTCTTCTTCAAATTTATCGTCGTCTTCTTCCTCTCGAGATTCTTCCCAGTCCTTAGTCCATCTTTTGCCAAGCTATTTCAATCAATCGGAGTCTATTCGAAGTCGGTTCGATAGTTGTAGTTTCTGCCCATCCTTAGCTACTAGAGCCGCCACCGTCACATTTATCCCAGCCTAGCTAGCCCTGGGCAACAAGTGTAGGGTTAAATTTTAATTGAATATAAAATATGGAACAATCGAAATAGACTATTCTAACACCTCAGCTAAGACTGAGCTATTGACAAAAATCACTGTAAGTTGTAGTAGTCAAGATTCGCAGTAAACAACTTATTAACACCAAACGTGTAAATAAACAATTCAAGGGTTACTGTTGTGTATCCTCACGGATGGGATGTCCTGGATTCCAGGATTTCCAGTTTGGACTGCTGTCTCCAGCTCACCTGAGTGGGGGGGGGGGGGGGAGGAGCAGGGGGGCCCTGACAGTACACGAGTCAGAGTGTGATATGGTGGAATATTTAATGGCACAGGCTAATTTTTTTCACAGCCAGAGGGGAGTGAACATTTATTTGTATTGTTTTTATTTTAATAATTTGTTGCAAAGCAAACAGGAGAAACCAGATAGCTCAGTGGTTAATATGAAGGAATTCAAAAAAATAATAAATGAAGGACGATAAAGAAAAGTTATGGAAAATAACTGAAAAAAAAAGAAAGTATTATGATAGTGATGAGAAAGAATGTGACAAGAAAACATGCTCAAGCAAATAAGTCAATAAGTCAATACAAAATTATTCAAAAATAAGTTTTCTCAGTGAACTGTTGAAAGCAGACTCCAAGAGAAGGGACACTATATGCTCAGTAGCTAGCACCAGAAGAAGGCAGCTGTAAAAACTAGAAAGAGTGCTAAGTTTGGCTGGTTGCTATTAATACAAGGGTAATGAGCTTGTTGGTAACACAGTGGCAATATAGTGTGAAATAACTTAAAATATCTGAAATATCCAGCGTTATTTCACAAAGATATCATTGTGAAGATATCTAGGGTGGAATATAATAGTAATATATAATAATAAAGTTAGCTAAGGATATATACATCAATCCTTAGCTACCTTTAAGATTATACTTATAGCACCACATGATAATTCAACGTTAAATATATACACAGGTTATTAGAATTAAAAGTAAGTCTGGCAATTAATGATGATAAATCAGTCCCACATCAGGTAGCTATTGTAAGCTAGCCCAATGTGCATCATCCTTTCAAATGTTTCTACAATAGCATTATCTAATGAATGAATGACACTACAGACAAACTGTAACCCTCTTGCACATTCAAGCTGAGAGTTAATTATATAAAAACAAAAACTGCCATTATCATTTGCATACACAGTGAAATCTATCATGCCTTGTGCTGTTTTCTGAGCAGAGTCAATGCACAAGTAATAAATCTAACTATGTTTATTTACATATAGATATCTACATTGATCATTGAAAACAATTATATTCATTAATATTTTATTAAGTACTGTATATAAAATATCTTGCACCAAAAACAATCTGCATTAAAAAAACAACAACAAAAGAATCATAATAATGTAGCTATTTAGGATAAACTTGATATTACTCACTGCAGCTCAGTTTCTAAAAGCATGCCTGTATTTGTCCTCGATTTGTGCAGCAATATCAGAACGTCCAACTACAGGGGATCTTAGAACCTTTGCTAACGCTTTCCATGACCTGTCATCAGAATTACTTAACCAAGTCGATAACATTTTTGAGTACTGCTGTTCAATTCTCCTCTCCTCAATTTTAATACATTCTAAAGTAGTTGGATGAATCCCCAGTAGCATACCAATAAAATACCATTTAGACCTTGCCTGATATAGTGCTGTATGAACTTCAAGGAATGAGAGTTGCTCGATAGCTGTGAATAATAACATCTAATTAAATTACTCCCATGCCAAATTATTGGTGTTTCATATTCAGCTGCAAAGTCATATCAATATTGACAGTATAGAGACAGAATGGAAATTTGATTAGGACTACAGTGAATAGCCCGCATTAATTTTTTGGACAGATTGACAGATAGACTGATAGACTACATGATTCCCATACAAATGTTCATGCTGTTTCTACAAATAACTGTTACGGTCATAAAAATCACTCAGTTGAGTGGAGGAAGGATTTGGAGGTTACCCAGGTTTCAGGAATTAGGAAAAAGTTGAATTAATTAAACTGATGAATATTTATAGCTTAATAAATTTAAGCTAAATGTATTGAAATAAATTGCAGCTGGTCAGTATTTTTACGAATTATTTGCTATTTACTGCATTTTAATGATTTTTTTACTGAAACATTTCAGCTCATTATCTTTAAGAGGATACTTAACTAAATGCACACATGGCTGCTTATTTAAATTTTCACAACAACACTACTGCAAGCTTGCAAACACTCTCAGTTATAAGCAAGTCTTTATTTTTAATTTCACTAGTCATAAATTTTATAATATATAGACGTTTCGGCACATTGTTCAGTGGCTTTGCCGAAAAGTCTATACAGTATTATAAAATGAATGGCTAGTGAAGTTAAAACGAATGATTTGTTTATGGGAATCCTAGCAACACAGAACTATTTAAAGTAACCTTCAGTCATTACTACTTCGATGTGCTTCTTCAATTTTGTTTGTTTGTTTGCCTAATTTAGTGTTCACATTTTTTTCAATTCATTTCTACAATATTTTATGCATTAATATGAAATCAAATATAAACATTAATACAATAATGGTTTGTTGAAATTATTATTATAGTGAAGAACTGATTTTCACAAGATCATCAGCTGCATCTTTCCAATAGCCCTTCACAAAAATAGCCAAAAGATTTGCATAAGTTGGCTCTGGTACTCTCTGTTGCCACTTTTTCAGCGCTTCTATCCTGCAAATTAAAAAAAAATGATGGCTTGATCAAGCGTTATATATAATATAACTCCATTACCTTTGTCCTAGTGGACTATCTCGGTTCATTCCTTGACGAATGTCATCTGCTTCATGTATGTCTAATCCTAGAAGGTAATATTTGTTTCGCCAACCAATTATATTTCTAGCGATATTCACCAGATGTTCCTCTGACGCTTCTTGATTCAGGAATTCAGCATTGTAGCTCTGAATTATTCGGGCATATTTTCTGTATTTCTGCATGAAATGTCATTACACATACAGCAAAAAGACAACGAAATATATTAGAATAGTTGATAATAAAAATGCCATCTACCAATATAACAATTAAGCTTGTGAAGTTCTGGACTCACGCATACCTCTATATGGCTTGCCTCTGTTATGCAAGAAGGAATTGCCAATATAGGCTGACCTGATTGAACTCCTATAATAATACAAAAATTATCAATACAAAAGAATGATTTACTGGAACCTGAAATGTCCAGTAAACTCTGGGTTAGCACATGTCTGTTCATTGATGTAAATTACTATTATTTGTCTCAACGAATTTTTGTTTACGTTTCCGTAGGCTACCAGCAACATTGCCTATACATAGACTTGTTGGTGGTTTTTAATGCTTCACACTCGCAACAATTTCACCTGCGATTAATCTCCAAAACAAGGTATGATGAAATAAATCTTGATAAAAAAGTTGAAGTTCAAACCCACATCGCTTTGTCCATCTTATGTAACTAAAACAAAAGGTAACTACTAGTTGCATAAACTGGGTCATTTCCACTCTTTTCTTTATACACACACATATTTAATATATATATATTTTTACTACTTATACTATTTTTACGACTTTATACATGTACGAAAGTATATATATTATACATATATACTATTTGATTTGAGCACAAGTATCCAAGTCCTAACTGTATGCTGCCTACAAGAAATAACTTTCTATTGTAAGTCCAACAAGCTGTCATGGTAATGATACACATCATTTAATTAAAATAGAGCAATTACTAAGAATGTGTTACATTATACCATATGTGCAGTTAAGGTTTTAATATACATGTAGCATTATAAATTAATGCCATTAAATTGGTAGCAGTCACATTTATCCCTGAGATTATTTTTATAACTATGTTGAGAAAGGGGAGAGAGGTGAATGTAGAAAGGGGGTGGGAATATATTGCAAGTAATTACTATTTTGAGACTGAGCTGAAGAGGTAGATGTCGATGATGCAGAATGTAATTTATTCCTGCTCCTCTGTTCATCTGAACTGTGACCACAACTCGCTGTAAATAAAATCAATAAAAAATGATATTATATTTGCAACTAAAAAAATTCACCTTTCATGGCTAGTGCCGATAATTGAAAGGATAAATGTATAGTAACAACTGCATCAGTGTTATCATGAAGGCAATTTGTACGATGGAATGGTTTTAAGAGATTTTATACAATATGAGCAAAGAATTTCTACTAAAACATAATATGTACAGATTTTAAGCTACATTTGAGCGCACTTAAGCTAGTTAAACTTAATGATGTTATTTTGGCAAATTATTACAATGTGATTATTTTATTATTATTATTGTTATTAAACTACTAACAGTATCTATACAGTAGTGCTGTTTAGTTAACAAAAACTACAATCAAAACCCCTTAGTTTTGAGGTATTTTACTTTTGGTAAGAATAACTAAAACTAAGCTGCAGAGAAAATGAAAAACTAAAACTAAATGTTTTAGAAGACGGTAAATTCGATAATAACTAAACCTACCAAGTAGAGTGGATGACAAAAACTAAAACTAAGCAGTTTTTATTGTAAACAATTCACCTTGAATAATAATTATTAAATGAAAATATAAATTGCCATCAAGTACTTATTCTCCAAGCTATATAAAATATATCATACTTTATTTTTTGAAGTAGTTTGGAAAAATTACCAATACTACTTTCTTTTAGGAGTCTCATTATTGAATAATTTGAGAGACAACGTAAATTAACCAAAACTAAGCCAATACATAGTATAACTAACCAAATCTTCTACATGATATTGAAGAAAAACTAAAAACTAACTAAATCTTCAAGGAGAATTTGGAAAAAAGAACTAAAACTAAGCATTCAAGATATTTTTTGCATGAATAACTAAAACTAAGAAAATATGGAATCTCTAAACCAAAACAATACTGAGATTCAGGTATTCACTAAAATCTTAACCTGCACTGTAATGGTCAGTATTGCGTCCATAAATGTATTTGTCTTCAACGGCTTTGGCAACATCTGAGCGCCTAACATAATGTACTTTCAAAGCAGACACCAAAACTTTCCAAGATCTGTCTTCACTATTTTGTAGCCATCTTAGCAGCATTTTTGCAAAGCGGTGTTCATCAGTGCGTTCGTCTGCTTCAATAGCTTGCAGAATACTGGGGCGTATATTTAGAGCTAAGCCAATGGAAAACCAATTTTCTTTGACTCCATGAAGAGCTCTAAGAACTTCACTCAAATCCTCCACAGTCAGTTGTCTCTGTGCTGTCAATAGTATATGCAATAGTATCAAATATTATAATTATGTAGATCTTTATAATATTATAATAGTATATAAGTATTTCTGGCCCTAAGTATAAATGTTTTCAATATGGTTTCAACATAATAGTTGAAAGTTTTTCAAACAAAACCAAAACACGGTTAAAAGTGCCTACATTTTTTAATTATAGAAAACAAGAAGTAGGAGAATCAAATAACTTTTGCTCCTCCTTTGAATATATTTGATAATAAAAGAAATTTGCCCCTCATGTAGTGTTCACACAACAACTAGAGTAAAGCAGTTACTACACAAAGTAAACTTTAAGAATTTACACTATAATGCGTATTAGACTTTCATTTTGAAATTATCTACCAACGTTAGCGTAATTAGTGGAAATTAAACAGAAAGGTATATCAACTAAAATGAAATGCATTTGTGATGTGTATTATATTATATATATTTAAGAAGTGTCAAAAACAAGTGCAATATATAGTTCAAGAGTGTACATAGGTATGTATCAACACTTCATAATCACATCTTGAGAGTAGCTATTTAACTTATAAAATACCAAACTCCACTACGGCAATAGAAATTATACTTAAGATCATAAAAATGAAATATAAGCCCTTGAGATTAGTCAATGTATCATCTCCAACATGCTTCACACTTGCTTTATTGGGAGTAAATTTTTCGGAAGGTAATTCTAAAGATAATTTTAATAATAATGCAAGATCAAAATACAGTAAAAGACAATAGATCAACCAGAATTAAGCCATTGCATGCATTGTGCCTAGTAAAACAGAGCATAAGTCCCAATAATGCAGCAATAGGATGCCTACATTTAATCAATTCATTGTGTCATTTCACATACATATAATAAATAGAGAAATATCGTTAGTTTTAAGTAAGAACTTCAGCTAGTGGACTGAACAACTAATTGAAATGTTCTGAACAATCAGATAATCATTACTAACAACATAACTTAACCTGCACTGGGAAGATCAGTGATGTGGCCATGAATGTATTTGTCTTCTACTTCTTTGGCAATATCTGGACGACCAACATAATTCTTCTTCAAGGCCGATACCAAAGCTTTCCAAGATCTGTCTTCACTATTTCGTAGCCATTCTAGCAGCATTTTTGTATATCGCTGTTCATCAGTACGCTTTCCTATCTCAATACGTTCTAATGTATTTGGATCAATGTGTAATGCTAAGCCAAGAGAAAACCAATTTTCTCTGACTCCATAGAGGGCACCATAAACTTCTCGTAAATCAGCATCTTCAAGTTGTC
>WLWD01003569.1_pt1 | contig 19807 bp, 13 predicted proteins | sample 6712731 | NCBI WGS metagenome assembly WLWD01 (sample SAMN12718690, study PRJNA576275) | sponge metagenome | isolation source: marine sponge | host: Mycale hentscheli | place: New Zealand: South Island, Marlborough, Capsize Point | collected 2014-11-01
ATCTCATGTAGCGGTTTTGTAAAGGGTCTAGCTATGTCCGACAAAACCAGTAAATGCTCGAAAGCACGGAATTTTCCGGCGACGGTATTTACACTGGCGACGGTATTTACACTGACAACGGATCATCACTGTAAAGCAAAAACCACAACGTAGGGGAGAAAATTCAAATTAATCTTATACTAATATTTATTTTTACGTCAGTAACGTAATTCGCTTGATGGGATCAGTTGGATACACGGTACCCGGCCGCTCTTAAATGCAAGTGCTATCACTTCAACATAAAGAAAGCTGACTTATAAGAACATGCCACCAATGCACAAATAGTTTACATACTAATCTCAGTGTGGTTTATTTTAACAATAATAATAACTGGGATCATATATTTAATAAGCAAGTGACAGAAGTAAAATTGAAGATACACTAATTGGATAACTAGAGAGTGAAACATATAGCTATGCCTTGGATTCAGAGCAACTTTTGCTCTGGTTGATACATTCCAGTATGGTACGAGCCCGTTCGAGTTTTTTCTCGTGGTATCTAATTTTCTGCCTTGACAATGAACGAAAGAATATGGCAATGAAAGGCAAAGACACCATCGATAGTGTTAAAACTACTGCAAGGGTAGCTGTCCCAATGTAGACCCTGTCAGCCTGCAGAATAGTCCTGGGATAAAACTTGACATAAGCCACCAGTACCAGTTGCACTAGAAATAATAGGACACCAACAATATTGGAAAGATACCATACTAACTGAACAGGCCAATAGTGACCCTTCGTTATGGGCTGAGGAACAGTCAGCCTAGGGTTGTTGATAAAGGCTTCAAGCTCAGGCAGAAGTCTAGTAGCAATGATGAGGGATAAGAGATGAACAAATATAAGAACAGCAGTGAGCATGGCAAAAGGGACGAGGATTGTAGAAGGAGTTTCGTCAGCCACACCAACTTCAACAATTGCAACCTATAGACAGAAAATAAAAGTAATAAAATAAAATATCACACTAACTTGCATGTTTTACTCACTAAAGCAAAGCCAGCCATCAAAGTAGAAGTACCTATTGAAGACTTCAACCTCGATTTACTAATTAACAAGACATAAGTGTGGTAATCTTGGTCAGTAGCTTCACCTTTCATTGCTATCATTTTCCGTTTTCTTATTCTATCACTCCTTCCATATAAGTAGCTAGACACCCATTCTGTTACTGGGTCGTTGAGAATACTTGCGCAAACCACCTTTTAAGTGAAAACGGTTGGGTAAAAGGTCTGTCCCGCAAGACTAGCACCTCCCCTCGACTAAAAAGCGAATCTACCGGAGATTAGCGAACACTAACAATTATTTGTATTTATTATCATTATTGTTTTTAAATAAATTTGCACCACAGTGGAGACAGGTATGACCAAATAAACTAGCCCATTGGGCTACTATGAAGGTAAACCTTAGAACAAAAGCAACAAAAAATAAACAAGGTCCGAAAATAAATTGGTAAAAATAATGATAATAAAAGTAAAAAGGAAGGCAGTGTTTGAGGAAGAAGATACAACTGGAGATTTTCTTGAACGATTTTGAGGATAGATGTGAGGCAACGATTTTTCTTGGATGGAGTTCCCAGACCTTTTCCTAGTCTCGCGTGGCCGACCCTTTTCTCTTTTATTATCCGCTCGCTCGGGCGAGACTAACCTTTTCCTTCGGGTGTGCGTGTCTGGCTAGGTGTGTGTGTGTGTGTCTGACTGCGCGAGACTAAGAAGAACCCGAAGGCGTAGCTAATCCCTTTACCAACCGCTGCGTGCGCTACTGTAGCTAGCTGGGTCTGTCACGCGATTGGTCCCCCGCCAAATACGGTCCGGCCGGACGGAAATTGGCAGCCAAAATAGGTCCGCCCTGCTAATTTCGGTCCGCCGGGTGCGCTCGAATTAAATAAAAATTAACTTGGTGGATTCCAATCCTGTGGTTGATATTGACACCGATAAGGACGTACTTTGTTGTTTTTTTACTGGGTCTTATTGTTAAAAATTTGAGATAACACAAATTAACCAAAACTACAGTCAATTGATAGTATCTGGCAGCCATATTTAGTCCGCCCGGACTGAATTCGGCAGCCAATTGTGGTCCCGGACAGTTTTTAGCAGCCAATTTCAGTCCGGGGGACCGATTTTGGGTAGGACCCGATTTGGCGTTACAAGTCTCGGGCTGCTCTCCCAAACGATTCGGTAAAGGGTTTAATATGACTCAACGGAACTCTTTAAAGTTAATGAAGCGATGGTATTCTCGTCAATTCCAGGCAGTGACATTGATTGGTTCTAAATATGATTAAATATAGATTGCACAAAAAAACCAGGTCCTTATGTACAATGCTGGAAAGCATACAAATGGCCAACCTAACCGCTACGAGAGAGATAGGGAGAGGGTCGTATTAGTGAGACGTTACATAAAACGGAGTGCCCATTGAGAAATATGGAGGACTTGCGTCAGCTTTTAAACTCTCTTTTGCACTATTAAGATAGGAAAAGGGTTATACATAAATTGATGACAATAATTAATATGATATTATACACAATATACTGATTTCAATAATTTTATGTGAGATTTTCTGATGGTATAGCTAATTAGTTAAACCTGGAGTAGACAGTGATCATCTTGACAAAAGTGATAAGTTGCAAGTATTCATGTTGATATAGACTTCGACTTCTATATTCTTATTGCTGCTTCATCATTGCTGCAAATCTTCTCATGTGTCTATCTGCCAGAGAAACACTTTGCCGCACAGCTGCATCTTCTTCTCCAGCCCTCAATGGCCGAACAGAGTAGCATTTGAGCCTATTACGTGCGGAATTCCAGCCTCCGACCACTCTCACAGGACTCCCACGCTCCAAGACTGGAAACATGCTTTCCATCTCCCAGAACACACACTGGAGCACGCCATCAGGAGTCCTGATGCTAAATTCTTGTTCTGCCGAGTGTTGTCTGGACACTGCCACAGAAGCCAGTGTTCCTGCAGACAGTGATACCATGCATTCCTAACAATTGAGTCTTCACAAGCTACTTTCAGTATAGCTACAGATTTCACCGACTACTTTAAATCCACCATTTAATGTTAGCCTAGCTTTCGTTACAGCAAAAGCTGTAGTCCAAGGTGCAGCTACTGATGTGGAAAAATCAATGAGCAACCTAGATCTAACACCTCTACTTAACATGCGATTATGATGATGATAATGATGATGATGATGCATTCAAAGTTTAAACTAAGTGCATTCCTCATTTATTGCTCCTTGTGATTGCATCCACTCATTATTAGGACAGACTATCAGATGAGAGAGGGGAGAGAAATAAAGATTGTTGAAAAACTGGAAGAGACTGCAGGACTCTGAAAGAGAGGAATTTATTGGAAAAGATTGGAAGCCATTAAAGACAGGGTGAGACTATTAGAGTCTCTAAATACTCGTAAAATAATGGCGAGTACAAATATGACATAGACAGACAGAGTGAGACCACTACTCACCATAGACCTCAAATAGCAACATGGTCTCCTGGTTAAACTGACTCCAGTGCTTCACACCCTGGGCAGTGGCCGTTAACACTCTCACACCATCACACGCAGAGAGCTTATTTATGTGGACCAGAGCAGTCTATAACATACACGCACACACACACACACACTAACACACACAAATGAACATCAACTCTAAAGTTGTCACGTATATAATCCAGTCCCCAAAATAAACCAATGTGTTAAATCCAAGTGATTTATAAAATTGAACTCCAAATTGCACCATGCTCTCTTATCTATATAATAATAATACACTTGTGTGTCAGTAACAATGACGACAGTGTGTATTCATGAGTAATTTACGAGCTGAGCAGAGTTGGTAAAGCATTGTCATTACCTGAATGAGGAAAAGCAAGGGAAAATAAAAGAGAAGTGAGGTACTATGCCAGGTTCGCATCTTCAATCGTCAGTCAGCTCCGCACGTCACACACTTACCATTGAACCATCCAGAACCAGCACTTTGGGAAAGCCTGGAGTGCCTTATACATATGTATTTACTTCTTTATTTATTTCTTTTTCCAAGTCTTGCCTTGTCCATTACCCCCTCCACAGTGTCTGTATCCATTAATAAAGACTGAGAGTATTCACCTACAGTTAGGCACAGAAGCAGGAGAACGCAAGGGTCAAGATAATAGAAGCAGGTGAGAAAAGGTTAACTCATGAACTACTTCAGTGAAGAAGTGAAAGAAAATACACAGAAAAGACAGAGATACTGAGGAACAGGAGAGACAGACAAAGGAGGAGAAGAGAATCCATGAGTTGAGAGGAATAAGAAAACCTGAGATGGCTCAGGAAGAAAGGAATCAGGAAAGGGAAACTCTTGCTAATTAAGAATGCAGTAACATAAGATATATTTATTCATAATTAGTACATACATCAAGTGCCACTTGGCGGGGGGTACTTGCTAGTCAACAATACTATCGTATACCTTGCTAGGCTCATTAGCCTTAGCTACAGAGGCTCCCAAAGCTACTCGGTCCTCTTGTGGATGGGCGTGACCAGCAGGCCAAGTATCTCTTCCCTGCTTCTTGCTTAGCCCACTAAAGTCAGAAGTCACAGGTCCCCAACTCTGCTGCTGTTGCTGTTGGCAACCATGTCTTTTAATACTCGACGACAGCCCGCCATGCTTGTACGATGAAGATAAACTGTTTGGCTTGCTAGTCCTCCCTGTGACTGGCTGATGGCTGACCAGGTCCATATGGTTAACCTGGACATCCCCCTGCGGCCAGTGCTGACTGTAGCCAGCACTAGATGACCTCGGCTGGCTATTCGACTGGATGTTGCTGAATGATCCTGATTGAGTATAGCCGGATGATCTCGTCTGCGTATTGATAGATACTTTTGGCTGAGTATTCCTCAGCTCTGAAGTGGAAGCAAACGAATGCTGGTCCTGAAATGGGACGTTGAAGCTACAGAAAGAGAATTAATTTGCATATGTAACGTAATCTACAACAAGCACATGCATTTTTCGATTTGTGGTAGACACCAATACTAGACTGGGGTAACATTCCATTCCATTTTAATATTTCACTTTCGACCCCAAATTAAATGAACTATAAACATCTGCAGTAGACAACATCCACCAGAATAAGAGGTATCAATATCAAACAACCCTTACCAATTTTGCCGCACCTCGACCAAAAAAAAAAAAAAGACCCCTGAAGATACTTCGCAAGAAGCTGAAATGTCAGGTAAGTTTTAATTAAAATATTATATTGGCTGTTAGAACTGAGAAAATTTGCTATTGTTGTAATATTTTTTAGCCGAGAATGACGGAATCATTGAAAGATTGATAAGATATAAATATTCAGTTAAAAAAAGAACCACATTCCAACAAAATCAAATACATCTGATCTTCAGTAACACCTGTACATGTAATTATGCTTCACTAGCTTTGCTCACTTGCCAATAAAATAAAATCTGTGTGCATAAATGGCAAGTAAGCCAACTTTATAATTCAAAGAACATGGTTAGATACCGTTAACACCTCAAAATATAAAATCATTGTCACAAAAGTTGCTCTTTACAATTAGAAATAGATCTGTACCCAAAACTAATTTTCTTATTCAAAGGGCTACTATACCATTATTTTGTGTTATACAGTGTATATTATATTTTACCTGAAGTTAATGTCCTAACTCCTATTCATCAAGTTAAGAAAGATATCTGAGTAGTACATATAGAGCACTGATCTGCTGCTCTACCCTGCACAATACATTTAAAAGTGTTCCATTTTTTCCTGCTTTTTTTTTCTTTTCAAACAACAATAGATGGATAAGTGGTTTCCATGAAATGAAGACCCCCTTTCCCAGATAAAATTAAACAACAACAGAGAGCTGGCCAGTTCTAATAGCATAGAACTTGCAATTAAGAGTTATTGGTACTTCAAGTCGAAAGAATGACTAAAACGTGCCATCTTGAACACTAAACTGAGACTGTACATAACTAGGTAAATAAATTGCCAAATCAACTCTCCTATTGGACAGAGACCTCCCAGTAGACAGAAGGTGTCAGTTGCCTTCCACGCTCATTGCTCCACCCACCTAGCTAGTGAACAACACAACTGTCAGTATAAAGTACCAATCAGATTTAAATCAGTCACGAGAGTTGGTTGAGCTATACCGTGTGTGTGATCATTAGGTACATGCAGAGCGGGAAAGGTGCGTTGTTGTTTTTTTGCCTTCAGTGGACTTTGTACAAATTTTGTGAAAAGCACTTTACTGCCAGTCCTGGAGGTTTTTGAGGGAATATTTAGTAATTTTGGCAATAGTTTTCCAATGGTGAGCTAACCCTGAAGGCATGGCTCCTTTATGAAAGCTATTAAAGTTTTGTTCTATTGAAGTCAACCTGGACAGAACCTAGTCTGGCGTCGCCGACCCTTTTCCTTCCCTATATTGGTGGGCGGGAAGGAAGGAAAGGGTCTGGTAGCTCTAGTATCAACGACTTGTGCAAATGACATCACAGGTTTATTGCGTCATCAATCGCGAGTCAAATATTTCGTTGCAAGTAAACATTTTGTTGGAATATCTCGTAGCAACTGTGGTGTTTGAATAATGCAGAACAACAACAACAATAATGGCTGGTTCACACTTGGGTAGGAGTTGGTCATATACAAGTGACAAACTCTAGAAACAAGCACTCTTTCCGTACCCTGTAGGGAGAGCTACAAAACATCTCTTATTTAAATTCCTTTTCATATCTGCTCTGGCTTTACGCATGAAACTGTAACTTCTAAACACGCTCTTCATCACTTGATCTTCCATAAGTAACAACGCGGAATAAACTGGGGCGCATTGAATATGTGGTTGAGGAATATGCTTAATTAACGATTCTGCAATCTGATTGGAGCGCCACTATTTTGGTGCTGGCACAAGTCGTTGATACTAGAGCTACCAGAGCCTGTCCTTCCTCCCCGCCCACCAATATAGGGAAGGAAAAGGGTCGGCAACGCCAGACTAGACAGAACCCTCATTGGCTGAATAATTTCTATAATGCATGATATGTACATTAAAATCTTAATTGAACCCATCCAGGATTCAGCATTAGTCATTCAATAAATGGATGAATTTTTTCTCCTTAAAAAAAAAAAAAAGACTGCTAAAGATTGACCAGAATAAAGCCATTACACACAGCATGGTGATAATTGAAAGCTGAAATGAAACAGAATGCATAATACAATAGAAATATTAGTCTTTGAAGTGAAAAAGCGCAATGTTTAGGATACAATACCAGTTGCTAGACAATGGCTGGCTACACTGGACGTGTCCAATTGGCAACACACAACATAATGAGCTCACTAAAAGCTCTCTTACCCTTTAGAGCATTATAATAATAAAATAAGTACAAAAGCGATATGTGTCCCTTTTTCTATTTCCTCCACAAGTTAGGTAAATCCTCATGTGGAATACATCCCTGCAGCCTTTGCACTACATACAAGAAACAAACAACAGCTCCCTTTCACGACTTCACTAACACATTCTAAATTACTGCAAACTACTTTATTCTTCGATGATTGGAGTTTAATTTTGCAATGTCCATTTTTGTGCCGTAATCAACAGGTGGGCGTACAAGACTAGTCCCTCTGTGGTAGTACAGCAATAGACACCCACCCACCCACCCACACACACACACACACACACTGTGTGTGTGTACATGCACCATGTCAACAATACCACTGTTGACACAGAATGGAAATACGTCCATATCTATCTATCTGGGCAATATGATAAAACAATAACACCAGCTAAGGTAGCTTTTAATGAAATAGGCAGAAAAAATTAGAGGGGCAGGGGAGGCATATTAAATATTTGAAAAAACTCATATCAGCCTTGTTATCATATCCAGGGACTTGTTACTGGACGATGGTGCTTAATAAAAAATTTGGAGTCCTTTGTTTTACAAGTGACACTTGTTTAGAGTAAGCCAGTGGTCCTTCATCAGGTAAGCCAGTGGTCCTTCATCAGGTAAGCCAGTGGTCCTTCATCAGGTAAGCCAGTGGTCCTTCATCAGGTAAGCCAGTGGTCCTTCATCAGGTAAGCCAGTGGTCCTTCATCAGGTAAGGATTATAAACTTCTCAGTACTATGCTATAAAAGTTACACAATCCACTCATTTCCTAGATTTAAATTGTAGCAATAAATTTGAATTGCTTACGCAAGAAATGTTCATAGGGTCATGACCACTTAAATCTATATCCTTCGACCAACCCAGGACAAAGAGTGATAGCGTGACAAGCTAGTAGTACGATCATAACTGTATGGTGACTCATGCAATAAGTATTACATATACATGTATGTGTGTGTGTATATGTGTATGTGTGTGACAAGGACAAGTTCTTCGCAGACTTACAGGGTGTGATTGATGGCATTAGTGGGAGTGATGTATTGATTGTAGGAGACTTCAATGCAAGAGTTGGCAGTGGCGAGAGAGGAGAGGATGTCTAGTCTTGAGCATCCCCAAAACAAAGCTGTTGGTTGCTGGTGCCCCCTGCGATGAGGAGGAAGAACTGAGGCCCTTGCATCTGGATGAGTGTGTGGTTGAGTGTGTCCCTGATTTCAAGTACCTGGGGTCAGTAGTGGATGGTAGGGGAGGCATTATGAAGGAGGTGAAGGAGAGAATAGCTAAGGCATCCCGAGCTTTTGGAGCGCTGAAGGAGCCAGTGTTCAGGGACAAGAACTTGTCCCTGGCCACAAAGAGGCTAGTGTACAAGGCTGTCGTCCTGGCCACTCTGCTGTATGGGTCAGAAACATGGACTACCAAGCGTGATGATGTTAGGAAGTTAGAGGTGTTCCACAACAGGTGCCTGAGGGGGATACTGGGGATTAGTGCTATGCAGCAGAGGATGGAGCATATTAGCAGTGTCCATGTTGCCAAACGATTTGGGATGGAGGACTTGGAAGACATGATGATAGCAAGACGGTTGTGTTGGCTTGGGCATGTAGCGAGAATGAGCGAGGAGAGGATTCCTAAGAAGGTGCTATTTGGATGGTTGCCCCAGCGTCGACCGGCTCATGGAACTAAGATGAGGTGGCGTGACAGGGTAAGGAGGGATTTGAGGAAGTTCCACATTGATGAGAACACTTGGTTCAAGGAGTGTCAGGAGAGAGCTGTGTGGCGACGGAAGTGTAGGGACGGGCTTAGAGAGTCAACCAAGGAAAGGCCAGCTGAGGGTGAGGTGAGGAGGAGTGTGAGGAGAAATGCTACTGCTACTGCTACCACAGGACAACAGTCTGCTACAGATATACCATCAGGCCCTTGACATGTGATACCTGTCAGAGGTCCTTCAGGAGGAGACAGGACATTACACGTCATCGGTGTGTGACCACCCGCCCTAGGGGTCAAGTTTTGAGGCCACCAACATGACATGACGACAATCATAATACAGTTCTGCCACTTTGTGGCAGAAAGGCATCATCCCAAGGGGTGGCCTTCTTTCAAGGTTTAAGGTTCAAGGTGTGTGTGTATGTGTGTATATGTGTATGTGTGTATATGTGTAAAGCCAGATGATAATATTCTCATCCCTGATAGTACCCTTAACAGAAGCTGTAGCCACAAAGATGATGCCAGATATCTGCTGATTTTTTAGATATACTATTGACTTACCTTCTGTCACTGTGATAATTCTCTTTAGAATGGATGGCTTCGTGAGAAATCCCTCCACGGTTGTTAGGGTGAGCTACTAAAGTCACTCTAGGCCGCTTCCCTTTGTTAAATATTGGAGCTGCCAAGTCGTAAATGGGAAACTTGTGAATACAGTTAACGGCTTTGTAACGCGTACTCACCAGGTAAAGACCTCTTCGACTTCAGCTGAGCCATAGAAAGAAATTCACAAAATAATTCCCTTCTCCACACGCATTATTGACGCAATAATTTAATCTAAAATGTTGCCCACTCTTAATAAGTTCGTGGAACAAACAATACGCAGTTTGTTTACAAGCTTAAAAAATGTATGGTGGTTGATCAAATATCATGATAAAAGGATGACAGATGAATTAAAAACAAAAGAACTAAACTAAATGTATTAGACATTGGAATCTGAAATGCTCCCACTGTTATGATTGATGGTATCCAATAGAGCACGAGCTCTATCCAATTTCTCTTCATGGTACATGATTTTCTGTCTTGACAAAGACCTGAAGAAAACTGCAATGAATGGAAGTGAAATGACCAGCAGTGTAAACACTACTGCTAGAGTAGCTGTTCCAACAAAAATTCTATCACTTAAGTTCTCTTTGGGGTAAAACTTCACAAATGTCACCAGTACCAATTCCACTAAAAATAGCATCACTCCCACGATATTTGACAAGTACCAAACCATCTGCACCGGCCAGTAATGCCCCTTAGTAATGGGCTGAGGTACATTGAGCTTTGGGTTGTGAATGAATGCTTCTAGTTCTGGTAGAATTCTTGTGGCAATAATAAGAGACAGCAGATGGACAAAAATAAGAAGAGCAGTCAGCATCGCGAATGGTATAAGAATTTCCGTTGGAGTCTCATCGGCCAGATCAACTTCAACAATAGCAACCTAAGAGGCAAGTGATCATTCATTACACAACCCTCCACAATATCGTACTCACTAAAGCGAACCCAGCCATCAACGTTGAAGTGCTTATAGATGATTTCAGCCTAGATTTGCTGATTAAAAGGATATAAGTGTTGTAGTCTTGGTCAGATGCTTCGCCTCTCATCTCTAACCGCTTGTTCGCGTACGATTGATACGATTAGTTATTTTGTCACAGTTAGTGGCCTCCTTCAACGTTCTGCCACCCTTTACCAGTTGACTGCTCTGCGCGCAAGCGTGCATTCTCCTGTTTGTCGGCACTACCAATTGTTAACAAATCGATATACAAATTTGCGCTGTTCTGCAACAATTTGTATCATTATTTATCAAATAATAAACTATTTCTTGATTCATCAAAAAAAAAAGTACAATACAACTAAGTTTCCTACTACACTGTCAATCAATTATGATGTTAAAAGTCATATTCTGAAATGCTTCCACTTTGGTTGATAGAATCTAAAAGATTGTGCCCTTGCTCCATTTTCTCTTCTTGGTATGTGATTTTCTGGTTTGACAGTGACCTAAAAAATATCACTATGAAAGGTAGAAAGATGAATAGCAACGTAAATACCACTGAGAGAGTGGCAGTCCCTACAAATATTCTGTCCTTTAAATCCAATATTTTGGTCCCATTAGTAGCGTTTTTCATATCAATACTAGCTGAAGTAATACTGATCATGGTCTGTATTACTTTTGGGAAGAACTTCACAAATGCAACAAGAACTAATTCCACAAGAAACAGCAAGACTCCTACTATGTTTGACAAGTACCAAACCATCTGAACTGGCCAGTAGTGGCCTTTTGTTATTGGTTGAGGCACATTGAGTCTTGGGTTTTCTATATATGCAACTAGTTCTGGTAGAATTCTTGTAGCAATGATCAAAGACAAGAGATGAACAAATATTAACAAAGCAGTCATGGAAGAGAAAGGAATTAAAATTTCAGTAGGAGTCTCATCTGCAATATTGACTTCTACAATAGCAACCTAAGGAATGAATGTCAATACAATAATGCAACTAACTAGTAGAACAAACTTACTAATGCAAATCCCGCCATTAAAGTAGAAGTACTTATCGACGATTTTAATCTAGATTTACTTGCTAGAAGAACATAGGTGCTATAATCTTGATCTGAAGCTTCTACTCTCATTTTAATGACAGAGCCTAGATAAGATTTTTTTCAAGCTCCACAATACGTCTGTCCCTGTCAAAGACAACCGCGTCAAAATATATAATAAGAATTATCCGTACAAATTTCCCAACTTTTTAGGTACAGCATCGCCAATGCAAGATTTACGCAATTACCTTGATTGTGCCCTTGCTCCATTCGGATGAATGTTGAGGTTTCGTCGTCTTTGTCACAGAAAATTCAGTCCCGCTGTTGCCTACTGGATGGACAGCTATGCAAATGCAGTCTGGTAACCAAAAATGGCTGCACCCTCGAAGAGCAGGTCAAAATGAGATGGGGTGGATAACACCCTTTACCTAAAATAAATTAGTTCTTCTTACTAATTTGTTGATGCAGAAAGCATGACTAATATCTTAAATTTATTTTTTAAAATTCATATCTTCAATGATCTTACAGAAAAAATATAATTGCTATGAATAAATTATTAAAGTGGCTTTAATGGGTTTGTATTCTTGCCACATGAACCAACTTCTACTCATTCTATTATAGGATTTCTCTCAATTTAGGATCAGATTTTGGAAGTTCAATTCTTAGAAATGTGAATCACCTACAAGTATCATTAACTGGATGCAATAAACTCAAGGTGGTGGCAGTTTGTTGACAAACAGTACTGTCGCATCTTGTGCAATTAAAAAAAGGCGGGCACAAGGAAAAAAAACAGGGCTTGTCTTTAGTTCCCGCCAAAAAAGTTTTAAATTTTTTTTTTGGCGGGGTTAGGTACACACGCCATGCTTATGTTCGCCCGGTGTATGTATGGTCCTACTTCATGCACTCACAACAAAGTGAACCTTTTGTACAGTGGTGGCTTTGAGAAAAGCCGGTTTTTAAAAAAAGAAAAAAGAAAAAAAAAAAGTGCTTAAGCCCTTTCGCCACGGACTCTCCTGGCAAGCTGGATGTCCTTGGGCATGATGGTCACTCTCTTAGCGTGGATGGCGCACAAGTTGGTATCCTCAAAGAGGGCAACAAGGTAAGCCTCGCTAGCTTCCTGGAGAGCAGCCACAGCAGAGCTCTGGAAACGCAAGTCAGTTTTGAAATCCTGGGCAATTTCACGGACCAAACGCTGGAAAGGAAGCTTGCGGATGAGCAGCTCGGTGGACTTCTGGTAACGACGGATCTCACGGAGAGCCACAGTTCCAGGCTTGTAACGGTGAGGCTTCTTCACTCCTCCGGTGGCTGGGGCACTCTTGCGAGCAGCCTTGGTGGCGAGTTGTTTCCTTGGGGCTTTGCCTCCAGTAGATTTACGGGCGGTTTGCTTCGTACGGGCCATTGCAGATCAGTCTTGAACTTCAGCTAACGTTGAAACTTCAGGAATGATAAACTGGCTGCAACCTCAGATTTTTATGTTCTACTTTGCGCGCCAAATTATTTGTATCCGGTGTTTTCATTGGTGCCTAAATAGGCTCTTTCTATTGGTCGAATTCTAATGCTGACCTTGATCCTTCCGGTTACGTGAAGCTCAAGTCTGCCGTAAGTTTGAGTAATTTTGCACTATCTATTTACAAGAAAAAAGGCTTGGCTTGGCTCTGCGTGCAGAAATCCGTTTTGCAGAAACCTCATAAGAAGAGCTGGTTATCTTACCCAGCACCAGTTACCTGATAATCAAATATAGCAAGTATCAACTCTAAATGGAGTAGCTTACTAGAAGAATCGTTATGCAAGCTGACCATTATAATTACAGCCCCAAGGATTTCTCAGAGGATGAAGCTTGCTTCATTAGAACGGTAAGAGCAACGGTGACCAGATTGTATTTCATTGACTAACAAGCGCTGTCGCGGACTCTCTTGCAGGAAGATGTCATTTCTCTGATGTGCAGCACTGGGGACTCCACCCAAAGAGAGTATCTGGCAGCTGAAGGATTTGGGTCACAAACATGCCATCTTGAAGCAGATCCAGACATTGCACAGGTTTGTAAGCTCTTTTCTTTTTTTCCTTTTTTTTCACTCTGTAACATTTCTCAATTTCAACATAATCTGCATTATTCAATTAGCTGCATGCATGCCTTGTGATGGCAAGGTTAATTAAAAACAACCAAGGAGTACAAAGCATTAATGTGCCGCTGCTGACTAAAGTCACGAAGAAGAGTGGAGGTGTGATTCTGTTGTGTAGATGAGAGGACACAAAAGGTCACAACATATTCTAATTACTTTTCATTGTTCTGATACATGAAATTTCACAATTAACTTGAAGTTACTAAGCACATGTTTGTAGACGTGCCGTCCTCATGTGTTGTCCTCTTGTTCATTAGTCGTGGAATTTGAGAGAGTCCTCAGCTTTAATTATGTATACTCAGTGATTGAAAGGTAAATACTGTTTTGTCTGGTACATTAGAAGCCTTGTCAGCTGCAGAAGTGTGTGTTCAAGCTGGAAGATGCCATGTCTGTCCATGCCATGTATACAAGTGGTTTGTCTTCACATGTGAGTTGCTTTGTTGTTGGGTTATTTTGCTGTTGGTTTAATATTAATTTCTCCCTCTCGAAACCTATAATTTATTTCAACTTTGAGGGATGATGCTGTCTTAAGCACAAATTAGTTTTAATTAAAATTTTAGCATTTTTTTTTTTTGCTTTAAATTTGTACAGCCTCCAAGGAAGGCAGTGGTCTGGGGCTTCTATGTGCAATTTTCTTCCTCTCAGTTTATCAATTTTTATGAAGTCAAAGATTCAATCAAGTTGATGAATTAATTAACTTTAGGCTTTTAAATAAGCATGCCGTTTTTAGAAGTTATATTTTAAAAACCCTTCAATTATTCAATCATTCTTGACATGGAAGACTACAATATACTGAATAGCTTTTTTCATAATGTATAGTCCGTAAAATAGAATAATCCGAGCAGTGCCATGCTTAAATCTACTGACCCCAATTGGTTATAATTATGGTAAAAATAATTGTTTGTAACTTTCCCCATGCTTCTCAAATGCAAAGAATTTAATTGATTTTTTTTTTTTTTTTTTAATGTTGTTATTGTTATGTCTTTAGAAACAGCATGGTAGCTGCAAGATACTCATGTATGGTCATGCCATTCTCCTCAGGCACCTGGGAACTAAAGCGGTAAGATGGAGAACCTGTATTGTTTCACCTTCAGGCTAGAGGAACAATATTCCAGCTAAGATTGAAATTTATTTCTGTGTTCATTCAGGCTAGAGGAACAATATTCCAGCTAAGATTGAAATTTTTGTTATCGTAGATGATATCTCTCAAAGTATTCTATTGTCTTTGCCCTTGTGGGTTCGGGTTCGTAGAGTTGTCCGCTGCTTATTGTTTGGTTGCGTTGCACATTTTTTCTCCTTTTGATTTTCAAAACGAAAAGGTTTCTTTTAGTGTGTGCTTACTTTACAGGTACATTATTACCCCCCAAAAAACACAACCTTTATTTGATGAACTGAAAAGTATAAAGTGTTTACGGTTAACACACAAAAACACATCAAGTACTTTTTTTTTTGTTTCATATGTTGATTTAGTTACTCTGTTCACTTGACACGTCTCCAGAAAATGATAGAATGGCATACAACGTTGGATTCGACCACTCATCAGAATCAGGTAATGCAGGTGTACTTCTTTTTATACAGTAACTTAGGAAATGTGTATTCAGTCGGGTTTTTTATGTCACATCAGCTGACAGTTGTGTGCCATTGTGCCAACATGGCCACACTGGTAGTGGAGTATTGGTTAGAGGTTGTTAAACAGCATGTGACAGGAACATTTGTAGTGCACTATTCATCAAGTACTCACATACAATGCACACACACACACATGCACATATGCACACATGTGTGCACATGTGGAGCTGCATTCACAGGCACAGGAAATTTTTGTGCTGCTAATCTTTGTTGAATGTCACTAAGAGACCTGGTTTTCTTGCTGAATATTGGTAAATTTGTCCCCCCCCCCTCTCTCTCTCTCTCTCCTTCTCTTCAACTCTCTCCCAGTACAGGAGCTGCATGTAGAAAATGAATCTAGTAGGAGCAAAACAAACTTTTTTTTAAGTTTTTAGGAGTGGCAATGGGAGAAAAATACAGACATGTTTTGTTTACACAAGAAACCCTTGTAATGCTTAAGCACATGCAATAGTAGCTGGTTACATGTGGATATAGTCAACATGTTAGGAGGCAGCAAAAGCCCCCTGTGCCCCCCCCCCCCCCCCCCCCCCCCCCCATTAAATGCAGCCCTCAGTATTATCTAAATTTCTGTTGGCGTCTCATAATCTGATGAGATGTTGTTTCATGTCAGTCTCACGCATTCGGTTCCACGTTAACTGTCACTACTGGGACTAATTGGGAATGCTTGAAAACTTTTTAGCAAGTTGTTGTAAAAATGTTGTCTTTCTTTCACTGTCGATCACTTCTTTCATTAAAAGCAATGTTTCAGATATATAATACATATTTATACACTCCTGGAAGCACGATTGGTTAATCTTAGTCACATCCTGACCACACATGGTGCAGCTTTTTCTGGAAGTGTGAGCTTGGAGATGATGTCAAAAATCACTTGATTATTAAGACATAACAGTGTGCATTACTTAATTTGACTTCTTCCAGCATACCACATGTAGACTTGGCAAGGTTTGCACATGCATAATGAATCATTCAAGAAATTGTTTTGAATACTTTTTGTATGCAGTTGAATTGATCTCTCTATGCCAGTATTGCCACATGTGCTGAAGCTCCATTTATCCATTGGTACTTCTACTTATAAAGATGTACATTTCATTAGATCCAATATTCACATACAGTAGACTCAGGACAATTCCAAAATAATATATCGAGTTGTGTTGGTTTGAAAGTACTAGTAGTTTGTACTGTGTATGCGCATGTGTGTGTGTGTGCTACTAGTGTAATATTTTGTCTCCTGTGCAGATGGCTGTGTGGAGGAGAGATACTGGTTTAGAATCATGCCTGCATCCAACCAAAGATCTGAAGGAGAGAAAGCAAGTTGTGTTAATTAATATTATGCATGTGTGTGTGTGTGTGTGTGTGTGTGCTTGCAGTACGCCAGTGGATGCGTAGAGTGCTTACTTACGTGTAGTTTAGCATGTGATAAAATGATTAAGAGGGTTTTTCATTTGTGGATAGAATTGACCAATTTACCCTTTGACTAGTTTGGAAAACTTTCAAGGAGTAGCTTAGTATTGTGAAATGAAAAGTCAGGCAGACGACAATACACTTCAGTCTCCCAACAATTTCATTTCTACAGCACACACCCGGAAACACTTCAGACCATCTCCTCTTAGTTTAATAATTGTGAACTGTAAATCTGTTGTTGATCCTTCATCAAGCTTCATAATAAAATGAACAATTAGGGTAGTCTCTATTACGTATGTCAATTCTGTAAAAATAGAAGGGCTACCTAAGCATTCATTTGCAAATAACTAGAGTTGGCTCTTCAAGTATTAGTACTTCCTTTCACCTTACTCTTCTTTCTGCACTAGGATGTCATATTCACAAAGCACTTGTGATATTATCTTAAACTGTTGATCTTCTCACACTTGGTATATAATACTTTATTTACTCTTCAAAATGTCAAAAAGTTTAGGTAGTTAAGTAATAGCAGAACAAAATGGACATACAAGCAGACTGATGCAGCATGTTCTTTTGATCACCTCCTACCTCTCTGTGCTTTTTGTTTTGGATCCCTGATATTGTATTACTAATGACAGCCATTTCAAATTTCGCATTAATGCACTTTTGTAAACAATGACTCAGACATCACTTGACCTGTCAGTCTAATTAATACCACTTGTGTAATATTTAATCCCCTCAATGAGTGCCCGTGTGTGTGTGTGTGTGTGTGTGAGTTACAGCTACGTTCTTTGTGCCATTCACTCAATGTGTGCAGTTTGCCCAAAAGAGACTCTTGTGTTTGAGTTCAAGGTTATGCTTTGGCTAATAATGTGTGCCATTGGATAGTTAAACTTGAATAGAGGAGTCTGTTTAATGGAATTCATGCTCCAGATCATCAGCTGAGTACATACTCGTTGTGGAGTCACTCGGAATGGCTCAACTGAAAATTATATTCATGAGTTTGTGCTGCACCATTGTTCACGCACTCACTGGTATTGTATACTATATAAATGTCTGTAGGTAAGAGCAGGAGATGATATTTTCCTCGTGAATGTGGCCAATGAAAGATACTTGGTAAGCATTACTTCAGTTGGCAGCCATACTGTTTTATTTCAGACCGACAAGCACTTCATTAGTGGGTGTGTTTCAGTAAATGGGAGTGAGCTAAGCTAGCCCCTCTCCTCCCAGATTGCAGCTGCATAATGGCTATAATAGTCATTTTTAAGTTAAACTGCTGTTTATTGAATTTTATGAGTTCCAAAAGAACAGCCTCAATTATCCAGATCAGAATATTCACTTATCCTAGATACCCCCTTGTCCCATTGTGTCAGGATAACTGACATTCTACTGTATTTATAAACAATGATCGAGGGGTTGCTTACTAATTAAACACATGTTCATTCATGTTCTCGAGATAAACAGTACCATATAAATATGTGTGTGTGTGTGTGTGTAATATATATAATATATGAGTTAGGAGGGAGCTCACTGTGATCTACAGCCCTTTATTAGCATCTAATATTTTTGAAGCTGCCAAGAGTATATTTAGTAGCACATTAAAGTAGTGAAGTCTGTACCCATTTTTGTGGCATATGCCAAGGCAAAATTTACCCACTGAAGAGAAGCACCACCATCTTTCAGTAGCTCTAATAATCTGCTGTGTATTGTTGGGCGGTTGACAAAGTATGCAAGAGTTCCAGCGCTTAGGTATTCCCTGAGACTAACTGCCCTTTGCGAAGCCCTTGAGTTTATTTCCAAACAGTCGTCAATCTTTCAGTCCTCTATCACATGCTCTTACTAATCCTTATCAATATGTGAGTGGGTCTAGGAAAAGGGACCTTATGGTACAAACCCAAAAAAAATTTGAGTTTTTTATGCTGATAAATAGCTATAATTTATCCCATCTTAGTGCTAAAATACTGGAGGGTAAAACATTCGACGCGTAGAGAAACTGGCAGTTGAAACTGGGCTGTATTCAGCTAAGCACTTGAACCAGAAATTGAGAAAACTTAAATTGAATTGCCACTTCCGGTATAATTCAATGTAGTGGTAAACTTTCAGCCAGAGGTAAGCCGTAGCGTGCTTGCAGTATTCTCAAAGCTGTGCCGTTTTTGTTTTTTTTAGCTGCTAGTTTGAAACTCTGCCCATTCCCCGTTTTTTGTATTTCGAGAACGAGAGAGAACAAAAAGTAAAATGTCTTTTCATGGCACGCTTGGGGTCTTTAAAGTTGTTTTGACATTTGAAATTTGGCATAGATGTAGAGTAAGGGTCACTAAGACTAATTCTGCAAAAAAACAAAAGTTAGAGAAAGAAAGACTTTTTCCGTTGACTTACTTCTGGAGCCTATATTTCAATTTTTGCGCCGTAAGGTCCCTTTTCCCAGACCCGCTCACATATATGTAAAGATAATTGGCTCAAATTTCAACGAGCTGCAGTCGCTTATATACTCTACCATTAAATTTGGCAGCATTATACATTTAAGCTGTGCGCGCTGTTTTGTATTTCCCAAGGCATCGTGTCATTTGCAATCAATAGTTGAAGATTTATTTCTTGCAATCAGCAAGTATTAATTTATAAGAAAGCAGAAATGTTTCTGTGTTCACTTTTTTTGGCTGCAGTTGCTCACTTATTGACTTGGATATTATAATATTTGTTATTTGTTGTTGTTGTTGTTGTTACTGCTGCTCCAAATGTTTATTTTTTGTGTAAGTTGTAATATTTATTCTACATTTTCAAGATTGGTTTATTTTTCGAGAAAAAAGTGGTTATGTCTAGAAATGTCAATAATAATAATAATATAGAAAACTATCGAATATTTCATCACTCAGAGTAATTTAAATAAACTTTCTTTGCTTACTTCATTTACAGTACGCACAAATGTCATCTTCGGGTTATCCGTCGGAGGAAGGAAATCAGTCACAGCTGGCGGTAAGTCTGTGTGGGGGGGGGGGGGGGGGGGGGGGG
>WLWD01003166.1_pt1 | contig 19804 bp, 26 predicted proteins | sample 6712731 | NCBI WGS metagenome assembly WLWD01 (sample SAMN12718690, study PRJNA576275) | sponge metagenome | isolation source: marine sponge | host: Mycale hentscheli | place: New Zealand: South Island, Marlborough, Capsize Point | collected 2014-11-01
ATCTCACATCTTCCTGTCCTACCATGCTCAGCTACTAATATGCCATTATGAAATTTGGCTTTTATTGCTGCAAATCTATTGTATCAGAATCCATACACCTTCCTGAAGCACGTCTCACACACCTGGTGACCACCTACTGAATAAACAATACCTTCATCTTGGCTATGCTCTTGCATATAATTCAAAACAAGCTGAGTCTGCTCAGTCTCCGATAACGAATAAACTGTTAATCGTATGCACTCTATTGTACTTTGTGATAGCAATTTGAAACAAGTAACTTGCTTACATTGACAGCAATACTGAGACATTAGACTGGCAGTTGAAAACTCTGGTTGACCTGCAACAGTCGATTTCATTGTATAAGTAATTATAATAATTATATAGCACAAATGAGGAGCAAGCTAGTCCAGGGATGTAGGGAGGTGGGTTATGAGGGCTCATACCGGTTTAATGACATTCATGTCATGAATTAATGTTGCTGTGCATGTGGTACAAAGTTTAACATACAATAATATTTGTGGCAGTTTCATGTACAGTGAGATAATTGGTCCTATGTAAACACCTATAATAGTGAAAGCTTAATTGTGTTACTGTAAGATTGTCTTACTTCATAAAATGCCTGAAATTATTGTAAAGCCCTTTAGCTACACACTGTGAAGAGTAAAATGGCTTCAACTTCAGGCAGTGAACATTGCAGCTTAGAATGTGTAAATGTTTCTTCAAAACCTTGGCATTTGACTTTCTTCACACAAGACAAGCAAGTTTTTCTTTGGAAAAAAGGAAGTCGAATGAAGTTAACCAATGGTGTTTCCAGTGGACCTGTTCTACATGCATCTGTTAGGAGTGCAGATGTCATAAACGTGAGTATTTTAACAGTCATTGCTATACTACTACCATTTTAGCTGCCTACATTGATTAGTTAGGCTTCCATAATTTGGAGTTTTTGTGGTGCGACAAGGAATAAACTAGCTAGCACAATGTCTGTGTGTTTCTAGCAAACTACCATCAACATTTTGTTTGATAATTTGTTTCCTCAGTTTAAAGGTCATGACAAAGATGGGAGCAATAAATATAGTTTTAATTGCCGACTTGCCAACTTTACAAAGGGTGCTAATGATTTCTGTGCGGAAATGGCTCCTTATCTTTCTGATGTGAAGACCTTTTGTGCCAGTCTATCTTCAAAGACCGATGGTATTGTCAGTTTCATCAATGAAGCCACAGATGGAGACACATCAATTTTGTCTAACGATCCAGCCTCTTCACAAGGAAGGAAGAGATGCAGAAGTACTGCTGAAGCTATTGATCCACCTAATGCTAAGATGGCCAAGAAAGGGTATAAAGAGCACAAACGTGATCTAGAAGAAAAAATTCCAGATTATCAAATAGGTGAGATATCATGTGTTCTTTTTTTTTATTGCTTCATTTTGGTGGTATCATAGCTATTTAGATTATTGTCAGGATAGTAGGGAATAATATATGTATATTAAGTGTATTTTTTAGTAGAATTGGAATGCATATGCAAAGCAATTGGGAAATAATTTTTTTCTATTTTGATATCTTGGATCTTGACCGTACCATGCATTGACAGAAAATTTGCCAAGATTCAATTGCTGTTTGATCCGAGAAACACCTGACTTGAATTGAGCGCTAAATCGAGGAAACTTAACCAATGATGGAAGCTTTCTTTTTGATCTTACTATTATAATTGATATAAGCTTTATGCTCACAACCTAATCATACTAATTTTTTTTATAGCCATTGTGGGTCTATTGTGTATGTATGTTTGTTTGGGTTGCATGTGCTTGGGATAGTGTACAATGAATAGTTACATGATGTGTATTTGTGCTAAAGTAGTGTCCCCATGCAAGTAAACCACATTTATTAATTAGGACTTAATTATTATTTTGGCTCATAGCAAACTTCTACTGCTTGCCTTTTTGCTGGGCTGGATATCCTCTAGATACATGGGCTGGCTTCTGGGAGACTGACATATACATGCATGCACACATGTTACATCCATTCTTATACACATACACACACACATATATACCACACTATGTACATGTTGAGCCGACTGAAATTTGATCATGCTGGAGGAGATTTGTGAAAGGAGGAAATAATCAGTGTAGTGGGAGGAGTAATTTGTAGACAGTTGGTGTCTTATACTGTGATAGTAAGCATAAGGAAGATTCTTTTGACTCTTTGGTACCAATTTAACAAAGCTGCTGATACTACACATTGTGGGTTACCTTAATTACTATTGACACATTCAATGCTGGATAATTGAGGTTTCATGGGTTTGAGCTAGTCACTGGGTACTTATGCAACTATTTCTCTGTGATGTTTCCTAATGGTCCTGCATCACAAGTAAACATAATTATTATTGATGAAATCAGAAGTCTTTGCTGATTGGTGCCAGGCCTAAGCTACCAGTCAGAGAAGCCTAATGGAGAAAAGGAAGAGAAAAACAACAACAACAGTTTACCAGGGTTTGCTATCAAGCCACAAGTTGTATTCAGGCTTACCCAATTCACAAACCACAATAGCCACAAAGTTCATGTGTGCCAGGCAGCTGGTTGGACTGTGATGCACTCATTAAAACAATATCATATTCTTTTTCCAAGATTTGCCAGGACTACAGAGTTTTATATTAGTCAATCAATTGGAAAGCTTTAAGCCAAACTTGATAATGAAGGCAAAAGTAGTAAGTAGTAGTCAAGTGAAAAAAAAATTAAATACATGACATACAACTAATGTCTCAACCTCTTACCACAGGCTGACAACAATAACTTAAATTACAAATGTGTGCTTATAGAGAGAGTATGGGTGGTCTCAGCAAAAGAGTGAAGTCAGCTTGGAATTGAATGAGTAAATAGAGGGCAAGCTAGAACAGCTGGTTGGCTGGGTATGGAATGTTAGCCACAGTAATTAATTAACTAGCAGTCATTAGGCTTTACAATTAAAAAGTGTTGCATGTGTTGCTAATTTGTTATTTACCTATTTTTTTAATGTTGTAACCTCCTCTTGAAAATTTCAGCCCATGTCCCAGTGTAGTGGTTCCACCTGGAGATGTATATAAATGTGTTTGTATGATGCATGCAGTATATAGTGTGCATGATGTGCACTCTGATGAAATGTTGAAATGATATTTCCATCAGTATAATATTATATCTCTACAGTGAGCCGTAACCCTTTTAATTGGTGTATTTTCTCAAGCTGAGATGATAATGTAGCTATCAATTTGTCAATCTTTATGAAGAACTACTGCCCCAATTGAATATTGTGTACAATCTAAGCTATTGTATCAGCTACCAAATACTGAGGTCCCTTGAACTATGGATGGAAGTTAATAAAATGAAGGGAAAAAGGAGGCAACTAATGAACCACTTTTTTGTAGCTTAAGATTGTGACCTTTGACCTGTACTGACAGAATGGTTGGAAAGTGGTAAAAACTTCCAGCAAAAGCAAAAAAAAATTCATTGAGGTGTAGTAATTTTCATTTTTATTTCATTGTTTCGATCAATCTGATGGTTGCTAAATAACTTTCGCTACTCTAAGAAGATTATGAGGCCAGTCAGTCATACACTAATAGTACAGCACGTAAGTTGCCCATTCAAAAATGTATGGGAAAAATCGCTGTTCAATTGAAATCGCATGGGGAAAGTGAAATAGCGCGTAACTAATTGAAATACCTCAGTAACTAAGTGGAAACTAAGTGAAATACCTCGGTAGCTGAGTGAAATAGTACGGGTAAGTGCGCATGCATGCAGTGTTAAACTTGGAAATGTACAGTTCGAGTAGTTTTTAGTTGGAGACAATGTCCTTCTTCACCACAGAACCTCTACCCGTATTAGATGGAATGTTTTACAACATATTAGGAGGAGCCGCACGTTGAAAAGAAAGTTCCAGCAGAAGCTAATCCTGAAATAAAGAGATAGTGAGTAAACGATATAATATAGCTACAATTGCAAATGACTTTTTAAAAGCTTTGCCTACTATTAGCGAGTGATAGCACAGGTAACATGTGCTACTAGGGATCAATAGCACTTGTAAAGCAATTGAAATAGCACTCGACTTTGCCTCGTGCTATTTCAATCACGTTACTCGTGCTATTAATCCCGAATAGCACGGTTACCCATGCTATTACTCATACAAATATTCAAGGTTGTTGCTTTTATTAGGGCAATGACCTTTATGCTTCTTTAATTTTCCAAGACTTGTAAATTAAATGTGACTAGTTTTAATTACTGTGTACTAACACTCATGGATATAATTAATTATGCCCTTGAACTTATTTAGAATATGTGACTGGCTTCAATTTATACATATTGAAACTCGTGAATATCATTATCTTTGAAAAGATGGTTCACAGAACCCACCTGAATCCCCACCCTACCTACACAACTACATTCTCTGGGATAAAGTTTCTTCAGAGATTGATCTTATTTCAGTTTATAGTTATGGTGTGTTTGTTATAGGGATAATATTATGAACTATTGAATAACATTTTAACATTTTGTGTAAAGTAGTTGTCATGACAACATAGCATTTATGTCTAATTACATGACGTTATTATTACCCTGAAATACCACGTAGCCAGATTGTTGTTTATCGCAGGTGTGTACGATCTTTCTTTTGATTTGCTGAAGGAGCCTTCTGATTACTACCAAGTCAGGGAGGTAAAGGAATGGTTTGTACAATATTTAGTGAACATGTTAAAAGAAGTGGAGACTAATCATGAAGACCTGACTGATCCCCTACTTGTGATTGCATCATGCAGTGTCAATGAGTTCAAGGCTGTAAATCGACATAATTATACTTATGAGGTAAAGTCGTTCAGTAAGCTATTAATGGTACATATACATTATAAACATAATAGGTAATTGGAGGAGTACAGCGTTGGCATGCCATAAGAAATATTAATACTATGGGAACGTGCAACATAAGCAATAGAAAATGTGCAATATATGGAAATGACATTCCAAGGACGGCAGCCATGATGTTGGCAAAGCAGCACAACGAATTTAATAGTATTCAACGTTCCACTGGATTTGCAGAACTGGCGGCATGTTGTCGAAAGTTATATTTCGTGCATTTTGCTATGGATGGAGTGACAGATGATGGTAAAACTGACTTACCCAGGGAGAGATATAACTCAAAAAAATATATTGCATTTAAGCAAGAATGTTTGGCTTTATTGACAACTTCCCAAATTGTAAGGTCATTTTTTTTCTTTCTATCTATGTTTAATTTTATGCTGCATTTAATAGAGTCAAGCACTTACAGAACAGGCCATACAGATGGCACTACAGCCTACTGCAGTCTATCATAAAATGCAGGATGTTTTCAGGAGATATGAGTTGGGAAAGTTAAAAGGCCAAAAAGAAAGATTGATGATTGGAGGAACCCTTCAAAAAGCCCTCCAAGGAAAGTATTCTATTAAGCTGTCTCACTTCAAGTGCTTCCAGGGCTTAGGGGTAAGTTAGCTGTTGGCTGTTAAAATAGATTTTGGTACAATCATATTTTAATTATATAGTGTGCTGACAAAGAACAACTTCTTAATGAATTGTTAAGTGGTTCAATTACTTTTAATGAAGCTAATGGGAAGATTGATCAACTTAAAACACTCTCAATAGCCAAATCAGCATTTTTACAGGAAGTTGACATAAAGGAATGGGATATTGCTGAGAGGAAATTGCCTGACTTTACCAAGGAAGATGTTATTGTAAAATTTAATATACAGAAAGGGAAGCCTCTGCCCAAAGCATTTCTGGTCAGTGCCATAATTATATGTTGTTGAGTAGACCTTCTGTTCATATTTGTGGTCATTGTGCATACATATTTATATAGGCTCACTGCCAGCGGGCTAAAAGTGCTATGGTAGCTTCTTCCACAAAAAGTAGTCCTTTTATTGTTCCTGTCATGAAAAAATCTATGGTTTCTGTGTTGGTTGCAGACAATAACCATCTTGGAATGGTCGATTATCAAAGATGTAGTTTTTTTATGCTTAATGTGAAAGAGGTAAGTCCGGTATCAGATAATAACTGTGATAATAATCACAATATAAAGGACTTAGCTCAGGTAGTATAACTCTTTCATGAAATCAACCTATATTGTGTACCAATACCGGTTCACCAGTAATCCCTCATACATTGATTTTGCAAGCCAAGATTATGCGTTACAATGTAATGCTCTTTTCTATTATGTAAATATGTAGATGTGCTACCAGGGCATAGAAGATATTATTACAAGTGTTGTTATGTCACATCTACATAACTGTGTTGTAACCATATACAACATAAATAATTGTACTGCAGCCGAAAAAATAAAAAACCTATTATTGGCCTGTAATGCCACTTCGAGTTCCATCTTCATGGTAACCTCGAATATGAGGTGTGAGAGTAAGTTTATTTGCATTTCAGTAATTCTTGTCATAGTTATTACTGTATGCATTGATTGACAGATAATATTTCTATTGGCATATCTGAACCTATTGTGTTAGCATGGCTTGGACCTGGATCTATTCCTAGTGGCCATATCCTTCTGAATGTTGCAGGCCCTGGAGTCAATTCAATGGTATGTCAACCTGACCTAGAAGATACTGTCATCTCTAGTATGACTTGCACTGGCTGGATCAAGTATCTTGTAACACATTCACGTCCTGACTATGTTTTTGATACTTATAGCTCATCTGGTAAGTTGTATCAAATTAAAGAGGTATGTTCATTAGCTATTTATAATGCTTAGGTGAGCTGATTCAGATATGTATTGATGAAGGAATTGTGTGCTGCTCTATTCATGCTTCGGACGAAAAGGCTAAGTTGATAATAGCTCAATTAGATGACTGGTTAGATAATGGAATTTCAGAGAAAGAAGTATCGGACAATAATCTTGATAGTTCCAGACAAGAATCAACAAATCCTGTGCAAGTGGTCCCTTCTGAAATTGTGAACTCAGTTGCTGATCATTCCATTAATACCGAAGAGCTGCTGGAACAATTGAGTGAAGCTGAAAAACTAGCTACGCTAAACAGTGTACCTAAAGATGGTGCTGAAAAACAGGTTAAGCATACAGATGGGTTGAAAGTCATTAAAACCAGAAGCAAAAGTATCAAAATGTCTCTACGACTAAAAAACAAAAACAATTAAAAGGTGACCTCTGACAGTATGCAAACTCATTATGTACTGTACTTTTATTTTGTCTCAATGTAATCATTCAATGATCCACATTCAATTTAGCTATGATCCACTACTAGCAAATAATTTTTGGCAAATGATACGAGATAATTATGCAACCAATTTTACACCAGACTAAAATTTTCTAGCAGACCGAAGCAAGAAATTTTCTGGCAAAAGTGCAGGAAGATTTCCTGCAAAAAAAATGCGGGAAATTTTCTGGCATAATAAGTGCAGGAAATTTTCCTGCAAAAAAAAATGCGGGAAATTTTCTGGCATAATAAGTGCAGGAAAATTTCCTGCAAAAAAAAATGCGGGAAATTTTCTGGCATAATAAGTGCAGGAAAATTTCCTGCAAAAAAAAAATGCGGGAAATTTTCTGGCATAATAAGTGCAGGAAAATTTCCTGCAAAACAAAATGCGGGAAATTTTCTGGCATAATAAGTGCAGGAAAATTTCCTGCAAAAAAAAATGCGGGAAATTTTCTGGCGCACCAAGTGCACATATCTTTCTAGAAAAATATGTAGAGGAAATTTTATGCTAAAGGGATATATTTCGTCAAACTTTCATGGTGCTGGAAAACTTCCTACAACCAAAATGAAAAGTTTTATGGTAACCATTATGTGTGGGTTCTTTCAAACAAATAGTAGACAGAAATACTCCCATACTCTCCTTTATGTATTTTGTCTTCATCATAATTTCTTTCACTTTATCATTAAGTTTGGTATCTTATTAAGGTAAATGGTTTGCATTTGCAGAACCCTTTTTACTTTATGAAAATTATGGTAAGTATTTTTCAAGACATGGCTGCTATCACTTTCATATTAGGAGTATCAATGTGAGAAATATCTTACATTTTGATGCACTTATTTTTATATTGAAAATACTCTATGAGCGTTCCTTCCTACATTTTGCATGTAATACTCTCATTCTTGCATATTGTAAATATTATATGAAGAATCTTTCCTGCATTTTGACAGTGGAATTTGTATATCCTGGGAACTAAGAAGGAAATTGTCCTACAGTTTTGTTAATTTGTTGTAGATTTGGATAGTGTATGTAAGAAATGTCCTGCATTTTTAAAAAATGAACATAGAAATTGGAAATTCAATTCATTTAAACCTCAAATATGACTCCAGCTTGCTTTTTTTTTTTCTTATTTTGTTCGGAGGATGTTAAAAGATGCTGTGATGGAAATTTATAGGTGTCAAAATTGTAGTAGTAGTATAGATTCATAGATAAATGGGTGCTAATCTATAGATTGTATAGTGCAATGGATTAATTTCACAATCTATAGACCATGTGCCTATCTATAGATAGTTGCCCAATCTTCGAATTTATAAAATGCGCAGCACAGTCTATAGATTGTGCAAATTCATGCAAAGGCAGAACATATATTTCTAGAAGAGAAATGTAAATACTGACAATCATTACTTAAAGTAGCTAGTAAATAATTTTGTTTGAAATCACATCCACAAGTTAATTAAGTTTTAAATAAAACATTTAGTTGAGATATAAGTGTGCTTTTAAATGTTATTAATGTGTTTATTGTTGTTGTTGTTTTTATTGTTGTTGTTTAATTTTGTCAGCTTTTCCTCCACAAATTATTCAAGTACAGCCACAAGTCATTGAAGTTCTTGCAGGAGAAACCTCTATTATCTTTTGTAAAGCTTCAAGGCAAAGTACTCTATCACCTTCCACTACAATGGAAATATTGTGGTTAAGAGGTAGGAATGAGATTATATCTCCAACTTCAGGTATAATCATAGCTGGATATCAAACTAGCACAACTGATCTAGTCATAACAAGTTCTCTGACATTTACTCGTGTCAGAACTTCCCAGGCTGGGACTTACACTTGTGTAGTGAATATGACTATTCCTGGAGTAGTAGTAAATCATCAGGTCTCTAGGAGTGTCACTCTCACTGTTCAATGTGAGTTATCATGCATTAAAGTTTAATGTTTTCATTATATTATATTTGATAGTACCACCAGCTACTTCGGTTGTCCTGACTCAAAGTAAAGATCCACCATTTTATTGGGGCATTGCACTCACTCTAACATGTGCAGTTAATTATGACACTCGACTAGTGGATACTCCAGTCTCCTTCAACATCAGTATTACTGGACCAGACACCAATGCAGTTAATATCACAAATAACAACCAATCATATGTCATATTTAGACCATTGCTACCAATTCATAATGGAACTTATACCTGTATATCAATTATTGTGTCTAATAGTGACTCCACATTTATTTCTCCTAGCAGAAAAAGTATATCAAGTTCCTTTTTTCTGCAGTTAACCGGTAATAATAATACAGCTTTATAATAATGTTTCATATTTATTGTTCATTATATAATATTAGAATTGCCACCTCCTGAAATATCAGTTCTACCAGCTCCTATTTTTGAGGCTGGGCAGTCAGTCTCACTTTCCTGTATAGTTACTGTAGTAGAGAACCTCATTGTTAATCCTCACATTGAATGGATGAAAGCAGGTAGCTCTACAATTAATGATCTAAATTTAACTGAGATGAAAACAGTAGTCTCAGGAACTGTTTCTACACTGAATGTTTCCTTTAATCCTCTACTGACATCATATGCTGGACAGTATCAATGCAGAACTAGTGTCAATATTTTTGATGTTCCAGTAGTGTTCAATAACATAACTACTTCATTATATGTTGCAAGTAAGTTTCTATTGTAAGTGATCATGTACAGTGAAGCAAGACAGTATATTACACAAATTTATAGAGAGCTAGTAGTATTCGCAACCATATTATATTAGGGGATAACAAAAAAATGAAGCTGCGTAAATTACTTTATGAACAATTAGTTTATGTGACATTAAGAGCCATAAGATAAATCACTACACATAGCATTGGTGTCTTGAAAATGGAACTGGTTCTCACATATTTAGAACAGAGCAGGACTGAATACCTCAACGCATTAATGAATATTTATGTAGCACATCTTTAATTTATATTTATATACTTTATAGTTCCTATGCCATCAATTACCATAGAAACTGTAGGACGTGTTATACAAGGCACTAGTGCTAGTCTTATCGGTACTTCTACTGTAAACTCACATTTTGTGAATACTCCAATTCAATTCACTGGGAGATGGACAAGACATGAGGGCAGTACTGAATTTGAGGAAGTCACCTCAGTATCTGACTCTATAACTCAACAGAATATTTACTCAAACACACTACTCTTCTCTACTTTAAGAAATAACTATTCAGACGGAGGACTTTATATATTCTCTATTTCTCTGAACTCTCAGAATGCATATATCTTACCAGTCACAGCTAACAAAACTATATTTGTTAACGTGGAAGAGTATCCTCAACTTAATATTACAACACAAACCCAAAAAACGTTGTGTGGACAAGATGATGGACTCATTCTATCTGCTAGTACTACGCTATTAACAGGTACTGACTTGAATGCTACAGTATCATACACATGGACCAGAGAAAACAACACAGTCAGTACAGAGAGTGGTCAATATTTTGAATCAGCATCGCTAAGATTATGTCCCTTAACTAGAGAGACAATAGGGGACTACAACCTCACTGTTTGTCTTCAAATAACAAGAAGTGGCATATACAATCATTGTTCTAGTGCTACCTATAGTATTACATTGGAAGGTAAGACAATTACATTAAAATGATCAGTTGTTTATTGTTGTGTTCTTGCCTATACTTATTTAGTTCCAGTTCCAGTAGTTTCCGTCACTATCAGAGGCTACCCTATCAATTTCAACTTTTATTCTGGACTTCAACTCAACCTAACATGTGCTATAGATATTTCAGTTTCTGTCTTAGACAACATCCAAAAAATCAGAGTGATGTCACAATGGAGGAGACATAACACAGCACTCACTCAAGACAACAGAAGAACTATTACAATGCCACAAGAAGTGGGGCCTATGTTATATCATACCAGTATAATATTCAATTCTCTAGACAAGAGTAGAGATGAAGGAGATTATGAATGTAATATAGATGTTATGATCGAAAGAGAAAATGGTCAACTAAGAATCATGAATACTGCTTCTAAGACAATAGCTGTACAAAGTGAGTGTGATCTAAAACTGTACACAACTTTTTATACCTCTTGCAAATGACTACCATCACTATAAATGACAAATGTGCCTAAGCACCATTGTTTAACACTAGAATAAAATAATTAATCGTATTAACATAATTAAATTAACTTATCCAAATTTTAGCAATCCTCACTAAAAGTTGTTGTCTTTTTAATGACCATCATTCGGTTTAGTCTAGAACCCCTATTCCAAAAAGGTTAACGTGCACAGTATACAAATTCACAGTTAGCAATTTTAATACTTATATAATTATTAAATTGGCAGGCATATACTTACAGATTTTGCTTGAGGGTGTTTCCAATTGCGATACTTGGAAGGTAAGTTAATTAACTGAAGTGTTTGTTACTGTTGTTATGAGTATTCCTGAATAGAATAATGAGCTCAGATTGAAGGACTCTGATGTAGTAATGGCATTAGTGAATCTAGTGTCACCTCAATGTGGGTGTGACTTCACTACCTCTCAACTCACAGACAGAGTGTTCCTATGTGATCCATCTTCTCCTAATGCTGTAACTTATCAAGCACAACTACATGGCACAAGAAATGCTAATGTCTCCCAACTTGCTAGTATAATTCAAGGCTTGTCCCAGGATACAGCATCTATTCCTGTGCAATTTTCTCTTCTAACTATACAGAGTTTCTGCATCGTATCATCGACCAGTTTATCACCATGCAGTCAAAATGAAGAGAAGAATGGTCCTCTACCAGTGAATATTATAGTAGTGGTTGTCATAGTTATTACAGTAATAATAATAATCTTAGTCATCATTGGCATAATTATGGCAGTCTCAATCCAAACTTGCCAGAATAGTAAGAGTGCAAAGTAAGTTAACAATTTAATTAAGATAATGCTGACTCAGTTCTGTAAACAATTTACTCACTATTTAGAAAAAAGATCACTGCTATTTCACTTGATGCTGAAGGAGTTGATTCCCATGAATACGAATATATAGAGAAATACAGCAAGTCAGTAGTGGAAACTAATCTCGCAGCTGAAAATGATGTGGTAGCAACACTATGTCCAGCTTATGCTCCCAGTACATGTACAGTGAAAACTGAAGAGAAAAACATTGATGCTGATTACGAAACAATAAATCAGTTTTAGTTACTTTTTGTGTTGTTGTAGTGTAGTAGTTGTCCCTTTGTTATATGCATAAACTCACCTATAACTTGTTGTTTATAAATACAAAATTTACATAAAACCAACACCTAGTGATGTTGCTATATGGAACATTACTGCCTGGGAGCTAGTAAAGGTTATAATTGACTGTATTCAAGTTCTTCATGCAGCTTAATCCCATAACAATCATATAACCAAATAATACATTGTAACAAAAAAAACACAGATAAAAATATTGACTGACTTACAAAATATAGTCCATAGTATTTCCAAAACAATTTATATTAGAATCCAAATTCTCATCGAAAATTTTTAATTTCTGTATCCTTTACTACATTAAGGTCAATCGAAAGTGGGTCCTATGTTATATACCAGTATAATCTCTAGATAAGAGCGGAGATGAAGGAGATTTTGAATGTAATGTGGATGTTATTATCGAAAGAGAAAACAGTCAATCAATAATTATGAATTCTGCTTATATGGAAAGCCGTTCTGGACAAAACTGCCGACCAAAATGTTATTCTTAGTATCCAATTCATATACTATTTTCAATCCAAATTTCTAATGAAATATCTAATTTCATCTCATTTCAAAACTCATTAGTTTACCAAAGCGGGGTTCTTATGATAGACTAGAAACGCTCTAGTCTATCATCATCATCACCAAAATATTCATACCAAACTTACTATCAAGAATCATACCTACTTATTCATCAAAAACCATACCAAACTCTTCACCAAAAATTCATACCAAACTCACCATCAAAAATCCATACCAAACTCACCATCAAATACCATACCAAACTCATTATCAAAAACCATACCAAAGTCCTCATTAAGACATTTTCATGATTAAAATGACATGTGTGTATATATAATACACACAAACTCATCACCAACTATATCTGTACTCACACTCATGCACACACATACACATATACACACACACACATACACACATACACACACATACACACACACACGAGAACCTCCTTTGAAGAGCATATGCATGTTATTCTGAAAGTTTATGAGACGAAGCAAAACAAAAGAATGCCTCTGCTTAGCTAGCGAATCAGCCTGAATTTTTTTGCTTTAGCATAATTTGGGGCATAGCTAGCTAGCTAGCTAGTAGCCAAATTTATGCTTGTGTAATGTTAGCATAATAAGCTTCTTTTTTTTTGAAGACATGTGTTGCACAGAGTCAGCATTGAAACTAATGTTGGCTAGCTAAAACAAGGCTCTAATAGTCATGATTTGGAATCATTCAGTTTAGTCAGTTCTAGTCGTAGTTATCTCATGTTCCAGTGCATCTGCATTAAGCTGTAAGACACCTGACTTACTTTTTTAATATTACAACTATAATTCTTCATATAATTATTACTAACTTGAACTGCACATAAGGTAGCTAGCTAGCTAGGCAAAATAATGCAATTAGCTGGTAGTTATTATTGACAAACTAGCTAGCTACAAATCTTATCAATGACATTTCCCTCTAGTGATGATCTTTGTTGATTTTGTTGAAAGCAGTTTGACAGTAGCTAGCTACTTGCACTTCTAAGTACACTGGTAACTTCATGGTTTTACCAGCATCATCTAAGTAGTCTGAACCAACATCATTACAGATTTAGCTAGCTCATCAAATCAGCTATTGAAATAGCTAGTTGTCTAGGTATTCATGACCAGTTGAACAAAATAATTATTAACATTTAACTATTAATTAGCTATGAAAATGTTTTCTTTGAACTATAGAATTAACAAGCTCTACTAGCTAATATTTATATGTAATTAACCATATCCAGTAAAACTTACAATACATGAACCTCTTTTCTAACCCAAACTGGGAAAAGCAGTGGTAAATCATTTCACATTTAGCTAATTTTGTTGGAAGTAGCTAAGGTTGCAGTTCAAGGAAAGAATTTAGTGTGGCTGCACAGTCTTGAAGCTGGACAAGTTTCTTGTCATCTGTACAATAACTATGAATTAGGATTAGGGCCTGCCAGATTATGCTCAAAATGTTTAGAATCATTCTATTAAAAATCCTCTTCTTTATTCAAAAATTCAAAATATTAGCTATTCCATAAAATTATAAAATTATTCTAATTACAAACAAGTGAAAATATAGCTAGCTGCTGCATGATTGCAGCAACAAGTTGAGGTGCCATATTCAGTTCTCACCAGTAACTATCATTGTATTAAATTATTACAGAAGATTTTATAGAGCTATAGCTATCTTCCAGTGTAAAAGTTTGTGTTTCAAGTAAATCTGATAGCTATAGCTAATGGTAAAAACATGTTCCGCTGCAGCTAAAGATGTTTAAGATAGCCAATGATAACATTTTACACACTTTTGGAATCATTTGCATTCACACAACAGCATTATAATTTGATTGTCCAAGTTTCACTTCCATGATTGCTTTGTGTTCAGGAAAGGAAGAACAAGAGTTAAATCCTCATCATTTTTATTTTTAAATTGTCATGTGATGCCTGCATGGAATTAGCCATTTGTAACCAAGTTGATTAGTAGGGATGCCACCCGTCCAGCAAGGTGATCAGCCACTTGTACTTTATTATTCTAGAATTATTCTACTGTGTTACTTCACACACTAATAGTAACGATCAAATAAAACAAACACACAAAATGAGTTAAGAGCATGCTATCAATCCCAGCTGCACTGTCAAGGAAAGCTTGTTTTGCCTCTCTTGTTTCTACTCTGATGGACAATTCAACTCTAATCTTTAGATTTAAATAGCCAACCTGAGCTTTAAAGTGAGCAATCTAATATTAAAAAATAAATACAAATTAAACTAGCTAAAACCAAAAGCGCTAATAGTTGCTATAGCATAATAATACAGCTGTCGTTTTGGACCAAAAAGATTCACCACAGAGTGCAATTTTAATACAAGAGTGTGTGTGTGTGTGTTTGTGTTAGTTGCAGTGCACCAAAGTGTGGATGTTTGAACGAGGTGGATACAGGGTTTCTTTCGTTTCCCCCCCCCCCCTTGCTCTCAACTGGTATAGCCAGAGTTTCATACAGACTCTTAGGGAGCTCTGGAACTCCCCCACTCCCCTTCCCCCTTAAATTATTTTTACCCAGAGCATATTTTGTTGTACTGTGGGAGAACTTTTGTTTTGGATGGAAAAAACTTCGTTTTGGTGGGTGAGAACTTGTATTTTAGCGGGAGAGAATTTTTGTTTTAGTGGGAGAGAATTTTTGTTTTAGTGGGAGAGAATTTTTGTTTTAGTGGGAGAGAATTTTTGTTTTAGTGGGAGAGAATTTTTGTTTTAGAAGGAGAGAATTTTTGTTTTAATGGGAGAGAATTTTTGTTTTAGTGGGAGAGAACTTTTGTTTTAGTGAGGGAGAATACTTTAGTTTTAGTGGGAGAGAACTTTAGTTTTAGTGGTTGAGAACTTTTGTTTTAGTGTGGGAGAGAACTTTAGTTTTAGGGTGGGAGAGAGCTTTAGTTTTAGTGGGAGAGATGTTTAGTTTGAGTGGGAGAGAACTTTAGTTTGAGTGGGGGAGAACTTTTGTTTTAGTGGGAGAGAACTTTAGTTTGAGTGGGAGAGAACTTTACTTTGAGTGGGAGAGAACTTGTTTTGATGAGAGAGAACATTGTTTTGGTAGGAGAGAACTTCTATTTTGGTAGGGGAGAGCATTTGTTTTAGTTGGTACAACTTTTGATGTTTGTGGGAACTTTTGTTTGGTGGGAGGACTTTTGTTTTGGTGGGAGAACTTTTATTTTGGTGGGAGAACTTTTATTTTGGTGGGAGAACTTTTATTTTGGTGGGAGTGAACTCTGGGGTAACTCAAGTTTTCTTTGTTTAGGGATGGGGAACTTATTAGAAAAGGGTGAACTTTGCGGAATCTGTTGCTCAGGGAGGGGTGAAAGTCACCTTAGGTGGACAAAATTCTTTGTATTAAACATTTGAAATGGTTATTCATTTTCTGTTAAACTAAGCCTCCCTCCCCCCTCAAGGTATACCACTCTGCACATGTTGGTTTTTTGTTTTGTTTTTTGCACAAGTGGCTAAAGGCAATATTTTCCCATATCACCTGTTCAGAGTTATCACAGTGGGTTATTATGTCCCACCAGGTTATACGGTGCCAGGAACTTACAACTATTGTAGTCACACATGAGCAGTTCATAACAAATGTATTATTGATTGGATGCTGCCGAATGTCACTCGTATGATTGGCCATATATTTTATGCTCATGCCTATGGCACTCGTGTAAATACTAGGCCAACGGACTCATGATATTCTCCTGTATCAAGTGAATAAAATATATTATTTAGGGTTAGTAATGTGTCACATATTGTTATGTATATAAAAGAGTGGAGCAATAGTGCAGCCTTGTGTTTTTAATGTCTGCCGAGCAATTTCTTTAGCTTCCTATCTATCCTATACTTGTCCCACCATAACAATAAATATTATTAATATTACGTGTGTCAACCATTTTAATCCTCTGCAGGGTTTGAGGAGATATACAATAATGCTCAGTCTATATTGAGTGGGTTTCGTCGTGATAACAAGTATTGTGATGTTAAAGAGGAGCAGAGCAGCCTGTTTAATGGGAAGAGAAGTTTGTCTGTCTCTCAGAGTTGTACACACAAATTTGTGTGTTTAAGCAGCACTAATGCAGACAGAGTTCCCACCAGCAAGCTAGGGAGACTGGTATTGGAGCAGGCAGGGCTTGGTGAAAAGTCAATAACTGTGCCCAACATAAACTGCCACCAAGAACATTTTCGTTGCCTCATATTGACTGCATTCCCAAAGCTAAAGGGTGGGGGTGGATTTGAGCTGCTGAGATGCAAGCCACACTCCAGGGATCTCGTACTAATAGGGCACAGGATCACAAACTGCCCAAAGTTGTGGAAACGGCAAGTTGTAAACGGCAAGGTTTATGTGAGGCCGATTCAACGAGATCTGAATCTTGATGTTGTGTCCTCAGAGGAGGATACAGAATTGGTAGGGCAATTCATTTTGTCAGATAATGATGGTTTGTGTTCATTGCATTATTTTGATATTGTAGGTAGAGGAGTTTCTGCCTGTATTGTGGGAAGAAAGTGAAGATGTCATTCATGTGTGCACACATGCTGGAGTGTCAGGGTGGCCCTTCAGGAGGCAGGAGCAGGAGTAGGAATGATTGTAAGTGTGTTGTAGCAGTGTTGTATAATATACTACTTCCACTGGGAGACATTTTAATTTAAAAAAAAAATTGCTCCTAGTTGGATGAATTGAGTTGCATCTGAACTTAAATATATTATTTCTATATTGCTTTATATCTTGCAATTTAACTCATGACTTAAAATTGCAAGTTAATTATTGTGATTTTTTTTAGCAGTCTTAGGGAAATTTCCCACTATGGAGCTCATCATCCGCCCTCCCCCCCCCCCCCCCCCGCCCCTCCACCCCAACCACCTGGTACCTTTGGTTTCATATAATGACATATATTGTCGTGTCTGTTGACATTACGACTACTCAAGTGCCACCAGCGATTCAGATGCTGAGGTAAGTGGGATGAACAGGATAAATGAGGGAAAGGTTGCTATAGTAACATTTTTGTGGTACTAACTGGTATTGTTCGTTGTGAATGACATGCTATCCTAAAAGCCTCACCAATAAAGAATTAACTGTGCTACCTGCCCGTGTACTAATCTCTGATTAATTTTAAGACCAGTACATGCGTTTTAACGGTATTTATTTGTGTGTATTTTTACGGAATTTATTCTTTGTTATTATTGTTATTGACAGCTTGCTGATGTGAAGTCTGCCCATTCCCCAAAGTCACCATCACTTGCTCAAAATTCTGCATGCAGTAAAACAAGGTTCCTTTGCCATTGTTTTTTACTTACCTTATAATTATTAATAAAAAATTATATTGGCAGTAAGTAGCTGTAGTTTAGTGAGGGTCATTTAGTGTGGCCAGGCAGGGAGAAGGGATATATTTGCTTGAGATGCAAATTGACTATATGGGCTGGGTTAGCAGATTGCAGCTACAACTGATTGTGCAAAAGTGGTTCCACCTGGTAAAAAAAAAGTTAATGCTTCTGATAAGAGAATGAGCTGAGGGTTGTGCAGCCTGAGTCTCATACATGATATGATGCAAGATGAAACCTCACTTACATCTGTGTGTCAGTTCCTCTGTTAAACCACTTTAGAGAAAGGGACTTTCCCATTTGAAGTAGACTCGTGTGATTAAAATTTAGCCACCACTAAGATAGGTCCGGGGCCAACCAGGTACAGATGAGTTTGCTTGGTAGCATGGTACTGCTTAGATGACTGTCAAATATTCTTGTTTTGAGCATTTCATTATTACACACAAACAAACTTAATTAGTAAGGACTTTCTCTGCAATAACAATTAAGTTAGCCTCATTCCATTTCGAGGTCTATTCCACTGACTTGGTGTTGTACTGTCCTTGTACTAAATCGTCATCTAGTTGGAGTTCCTCTTCTCTAGAGCATAAAAGTCTGCCATCTTCGAGATTTGCTTTAGACCAGTGACAGGAATGAATGAGTGAATGACAGAGACTAATATATTCTGCCATACATGTGCACTGTGGGTTAATAAAGCTCTAACAGCTACTTTGCCCTCATCACTCCTATAGACAATTTGTATATGCTACCAGGAGCGCAAACTTCCTTTCTTTTTTTGTACTTCTCCAGTTCTTGTGCAGATGTTCGCTCACCTTGGTGTATCGTGTTAGTGTAATTTGCATGTTGGAAAGTCCAATTATTGCTATGGTAACCGGACATGGACTTCATTGGTTGCTGAAAAGCCATATTGTCCACACTGAGCCATAATTGCACATGAAAAGAGCAAACTATATTTTGTTATACTACTGAAGCTCAAGAATTTTTTATTCAACGGTAGTGACATAGTTAGCAAATTTTCTAATTTGGAGCTGAGGGTTTACACTTTTAATGCTCTAGTTCTTTATTGAAGTCCCTTACTCCCACAACTATGTTTTCCGAAATAGTTGAGCTGTGATAGTGTTCTTACCAATTATTGACTAATTGAATTTTTATTTGAAAGTTATGCATTGATTTGTTTGATGTGTTTTATTATTAATTATTATTGATTGACTTATTCATTGATTTATGCATTAATCATTTACGGATTATTAATTTTGTTTGTTTACTTACTCTTATTATTTAATAATTTTTTCTTATTTATTTAATATTTTTATTAATTATTGGGCTAGCAAAACGAGACTCTCACTAATGAGTCTCAATTGAGACTTTGGTGTATATATATATATGGCAAAGTTCAAAGAGGTCAATGCGTGTCCACCCCCGGAGGCTACTTAAAAACATAAACATTAGTGCGGGCGCAAGAAATTCAGGACAAAAGACTTTGAAATCATGCTAGGAAAAGAAAAAAATGGC
>WLWD01004639.1_pt1 | contig 19795 bp, 15 predicted proteins | sample 6712731 | NCBI WGS metagenome assembly WLWD01 (sample SAMN12718690, study PRJNA576275) | sponge metagenome | isolation source: marine sponge | host: Mycale hentscheli | place: New Zealand: South Island, Marlborough, Capsize Point | collected 2014-11-01
CCTAGATCACTGACACAATAGTACTAACAGCCACACCTTCTGCTCCCTAGATCACTGACACAATAGCACTAACAGCCACACCCTCTGCTCCCTAATCACTGACACAATAGCACTAACAGCCACGCCCTCTGCTCCCTAGATCACTGACACAATAGTACTAACAGCCACACCCTCTGCTCCCTAGATCACTGCACAATAGTACTAACAGCCACGCCCTCTGCTCCCTAGATCACTAACACAATAGTACTAACAGTCACACCTTCTGCTCCCTAGATCACTGACACAATAGTACTAACAGCCACACCGTCTGCTTTCTAGATCACTGACACAATAGTACTAACAGCCACGCCCTCTGCTCCCTAGATCACTGACACAATAGTACTAACAGCCACGCCCTCTGCTCCCTAGATCACTGACACAATAGCACTAACAGCCACACTCTCTAGATCACTGATGCAATGTACAGGCCACAACAGAACAATAGTACTGCCAGCCACACCCTCTGCTCCCTAGGTAAAATACCAGCTCTGCCAGACTACTCTGCTCCCTCATCACTGACACAATCACTTCCTGTTATAGAACACAGCACTTATCTCTAACCTCGCCCAGTCCTTATTTACTCCACAAAAACCCTCTTACCAGAGATCCCCCAACTTTTGCCTGAAAATTTGCTGTGGTCAGTGTATTTCAGCGACCTTTTCCACAAATCGTTTCTGACTGGCAGGAAGGCATTTTCTGATAGGAAATGTTCACAGTCACTCCTTAAATCCGTCACTATTCTGCTCCTTCACATCAAGAACATCAACTCAACAAGTCAAGCAAGTCCGGCCATTGCGCTAGGGGGAGGGGCGCGGGGGCAGATGAGTCAGTACTGCGCATGTGCATATGTGTCCGTTTATTGCACAAAAAGGGTTGGACCTTCACCTCTGCTTCCTCTGCTGGGCTTTGGCTTTTGTAAGTCGAGGATACTTCCCGGGCGTCCGATGTCGCAACTCTTAGTACATGAACGATAGAGACGGGTGTAAATAATTGCGTTGAGGTATGTAGCTGAAAGTATTACTCTGGGAATGGGAATTCATGTTTTAGCATTAGGCTGCAGTTATCTGTGGAGTAGCTAGGATTCATGGAGGAGTTGCTGGTAAGGCTCTGCAAGGACACTATCTCAGAGTTATAGATTAGTCACTTGAAAACAAATTTTAGGTGAAGTCATACATACTGATAGGAAAATTAAGGAAATACATAAAGAACAGCTTAAGAAGTGTTGTAGGGTGTGTGGGAAGAGATAGAAGACTGCCAAGAGATCCTCCTCTTGCATCTGGAACAGTAGGCGTCTCCAAGAGACATTCAAAGCTGACTTCAGTGAAGATGATATGGAATTCATGGCCTCCAGAATATTGCTTTGCTCAGGGAGTAATTAGAAGAACAATCCAGCTTACAAAAAGAGAGTTCCTCATTGTGCAAAAGCCACCAACAATCATTTTCAATTCAATGGTGTAGACATAAAGGAGAATGTGAGGTAAAAATCAAATATAATCAAATATTATAATTACGAAGTGAAATAGATATGTGATCAATTCACATATTTAGTAACTCAGAGGTGGACAGAACAAGAAAGTGCCTTCTACATTTGGCAGACCTTGTGGAATCACACCTGCATCTGGTATAGCTCAAATGAAAGAAGTCTCACCTCCTTCATTATTTTCTGACCATGTTCCTCCTCTGAATGCTTCTTCACAATCACCATTGTGCAAAGTTTGTGCTGGAATTCCAGCAACTGAGCTAACTGTGGAGATATTGCCTATCAAGTGTCTGTGTATGCACAGCATAGTAATGGCCTTACCTGTCCCTGCTGTAAATTTTCATTACAGTCAGAGGAGTCAAGCTACCATTTTCAGAGACCTTTACCAGTGCTTCTTAATTGCAAAGATCATTTTGACCAGTCAGTAGCCTCACCTCCATAAATACTGCCAAACAAGTATGTTGCATCAGACTTCCGACTCACCAGCAACGCCAGTTGATAAGAGAGTAGCTAGTGGTTAATGTCAGCAGAAGACTTATGTCTGGAGAACCTGACACTAGAGGAATAACAATTCCAACACAAGGAAAGTTAAGAGAATTCAGTAGTTAGAATGAAATAAAGTCTTGTTTAAAATAATACATCATAAGATACCTTCCAGTTTAGCCATTATCACTACTGCCAGTACCTGACAGTCAAGCAGACCTTACTCGATTCATAGGCAAGCAGATCTTACTCGATTCTTCAGACGAGCAGATCTTACTCGATTCATCAGGCAAGCAGATCTTACTCGATTCATCAGGCAAACAGACCTTACTCGATTCATAGGCAAGCAGACCTTACTCGATTCATAGACAAGCAGACCTCACTCGATTCTTCAGACAAGATAGGCAGGAAGATATGTTGAGGAATGTGGAAAGTAATTTGTGTGGTAATGATTGGATTGGTTTGTGTGGGCTAGGTGCAGCAGATGTTGCTAACAATACGGAAGAGACTGAGCAGTTGGAACAGGAAATTATGCAGTTCCCACCTTCAGACGTGTAGTAGTTTAGCTGACAGGACGGAGAGAGACTACTACTGAGCAAGTGGCTCATTGTTTCACAGACAAATGGTGCATGACCAAGAGTTTAAAATAGATTGGTAGTTTCTAAGTCAAAGAATTGCATGACTTTTAAATTAGCTCATGAAACTAGCAGGCATGTTGTGTGTAAGAAAATGACTACAATAGTTAGTACTACATTTTATTGCAAAGGATAGTGAACTACATGTTAAATCTTGTATTACATGCTCAAAGGTGAATAAAGGAAGTAGGGTGCTGACAGATATGATTGACACAGCCATTTGAAGTTATAGCATTGGACAAGTGGGTCCATTACATCCTGGGAAGGAAGGGATGTGTTTCATACTTACTTCATGTTACATGGATACCAGGTGGCTGACGCTGTGAAAACAGCTGCAACTAGGAAAGTAGCTGATGCTTGCATAGTTATATTTAAATGGGTCTACCATTACAGGTCCTTATAGTTATTTTGAGGAAGGTGTATTAGTTTATGGTCGACAATTACGTGGACCTATGGATATTTAATATGCAGGGTGGATAGATGATTCACTAAATGCATAACTTGCTAAGTGAGTGAATGAGCTGGCTGAGAAACTAGAGGTTCTGGGAGATGATGTTGTTGATATGGGAAGATAATTGAGAAGAGATAAGAGGGGAAAGATAAGGGTAGAAATAAAGAATTAGAAGTGGGAGTGTAAGAACCAGAAACACCTCACCCACATTATCACAGGGGAGTATGGCGTAGGGAGTACCATAACTGAGAGGGAAGAGGACTGATGGCAGCACTTGAATATTATACCGAAACTTAACATGCACCATTCAACGAAAACACTGATAATTTGAAAGAATGTGAAAAAGAATCACCAGAAATTAATGCTGAGAAGTATGTATTTGATGTGTGTAATAACACTGATAGCATTGGTAGTCAAAAGTTGCCTGAAGATCTTGATGATCCTGGTGCACCTGATCAACCTGAGCATCCATATCAATCTCAATATGATGACGCTGAAATATTGTATGATCTACTAGAGAGATAATATGTAGACTTGACTATTATTTACAACAGAGTCATGTTAGTGAGACTCCACTAATGTATAAAAATTCTGCAGTTATCTGTGGAGTAGCTAAGATTCATGGAGGAGTTGGTGGTAGGGCTCTGCGCGGACACTATCACAGAGTTACAGTGACTCAATTAGTCACCAGCTATCTTATATTATAGAAGTGCTGGGAGCATTCTTCTTTGAGAGCTTACTAGCAGCTACTGGCCATTGATCTAGATGAGGAAGGGAACATCAACATAGCCAGTTATCTGTTACACTGCTAGCCTGTCTTTGTGTTTTCAGAAACTGGTTTGTGTAATACGCTCAAAGAGAAAACATAAAGCGATGCTCACTTTGTCCAGCAAATTAGCAATCATGACATATTACGCTTATTGCTGCCAAAATACACAATTCATAGTCTCATCATTCACACTGCAGAAGGTTTAGAAGATAAAAGTGTCCAAAAATTAGTATTATTATACAAAGAAAAGAAGTTGACAATGAAATTGTTTAAAGCAATAATGGAAACCAGAAATAGTATGGAAACTAGTGAGTTCCATCTAATTGGATGTGTCGGAGAGTTGAGAATCCAGAGCTTACTGTTTAGTCTGCATATTTTGTGATAAGAACACTGCCACTGCCCGCTCTGGATTTGTACATTACTATTTGTTTGTCCCAGAAATTGATGAACTTCACATATGCTTACTATGCTGATCTGCAAAGAAGTTACTTATAATAAGAGCAAATTTTCTCACTCATTCTAACAGCCAATATTGTTAATTAAAACTTAACTTGACTTCTTGCCAAAGTCCTCTTTAGAGATCAACTGAGGTCGAACTTTCCATAGTGATATTATAACACAATGTAAAAAGCAAGATTTCTGGAGTGCATGCTTACTGTTTATTATATCCTGGAGGGTAATTTGCACGCAGCATGAACAGCCAGGATCCTAGAAGCTATAAACCTATGTCACTGTTAAACTTTTGTTGTTGTTGTCTGGTGTCATCTGTATGTGTAGAGCTTCCTTGATCTTCAACCCACGATTATTACTGGCTCTGTCTACAACTCTTACCTGGGTGATGTTGTTGCCAAGTATGTTCAGCAATGGTTGAATCCTTCTCATCACCTCTCTTACAAGCATCCTGATGTTCTTTTACTCTCTGCTTAAGCTTTCTAGTTGTTTCACCTATATATAGTTTACCACAACTGCAGGGTATATTGTACACTAAGGGTGACTCTGTGGTAATGGGTATAGTATCTTTAACTTTAGTAAGATGTGATCTTACTGTCTTACTCGACTTAACTAATGGCATAAATTATTGGTTTCCATTAGTTTTTACTTCTTCCTCTGTTATGTTTATAAACCCAATACTGTTTAAATTCATTTATTTCAGGTTGCTTTTACTGGTGCCACCCTTTACCTGATGTGTGTGTCCACACTGCTTGCTGCTGCTCACTCGTTTTGCTCTGAAAGTGCCACACCCACTGGACCGCCCTCTCCTCTCTCCTCTTCCTCATCAATGGCCTCCCTTCCTGGTTTCCCGCTGGACTGCAGCCCCTCCCCCATGTGGACCTCCAACTCCACTGTACAACTAGCAGCCTCTACAAACACTAAAGGTCATGTATTTGGAAGTCCTAGATCACTGCAACCGATCCCTCAATTGCCTGAAGTCCCTATGTTAACCCGTTCGTGGTGGAAGACGGATCCTGGTCCAAAGCCAGTCAATCACTCTATCAGCTCCCCTTCGTTCGCAAACATCGTCTGGATTTTTTCAAAATTAAAATATGGCTGGGGTGACACATTCCATACAGCAGATTACGGTCTCAATTCTGTGCCAGAAGTAAGTAGAAAACTGGAATCTTGTGGCATGAGCACAGAGAGTGGTGATCATCAATTGGAAAGCACAGTTTATCCTTCTATTTATGAGACTAGAAGCCCGGTAAATATTGAGCATGGAAGCAGTCGCCCACTTGGATACAAGAACACACTTGGATACAGCTTCCCACTTGGATTCAGCCTCCCACTTGGATACAGCCTCCCACTTGGATACGGCCGCCCACTTGGATACAGCCGCCCACTTATTCCTAGTCCGGACCACACTATAGATGGAGCAAGAGTTGAGGTACCACAAGCCATAGAACTGGGATACAATCATAAAAGAACATTTCACTGGAATCTGCTAGCAAATAATTCGTCGTTGTCAGAAGAATCTAGGTTTGGAACGTTTGGAGTCCTATTTCAATACTTGCTCTCCAGTTAGCTGGTATTGTAGTATTCGGTGCTCTGAGTTAGTACTAGTTAGTTAATAACATGCTGTCTTCTAGTTTAGAAACTGCTCAAAACATTGTACAATGAAATTATTGGATCTCTAGTCAATATTGACAAGAGGATGATTTATATATTAATAAAATGGGTAGAAGTTATGGTCTAACTAGACATTTGATTGTGTTGCTGGTGGTATAATGATTTGTGCCCTAACATGTGCTTGATATTGTGGCACTACACAAACCCAGGTAGGTGTTTTGCTTAATACATTTAAATCTTGCTCATTACAGTGGAACCTCTGATAGTGAACTCTCTAATAAGCTGATTACCTCCATTTAGTGAACTTTCCACTTGCTCCCTACAATATTATCACCTCTCTCAAACCAAACACCCTCTTATGACTAGTTCCAAATTGTTGTCAGTTGGGACTATTTTATTCTGATAACCACAGGCTATTGGTTGAATTTTACACGATCATGTCAAAATTATTAACTTCTGGGTAAAAACAAACTGATATAGATTCATAGTAAAGTGGCTTAGTGGTAATTATTAGGATTACTGTTACTGGGCGGATAAAAGCACCAAATTTACCACAAGGCTCACAAAAGGTGTACTCATTAACTGAAAGTGGGTCATGCAAAATACTTTGGCTTGGAGGCTAAATTTACCAAAGGCAGTCATTTTTTCCATAAAGCAGATGGCGGTCTCAATTCTGTGCCAGAAGTAAGTAGAAAACTGGAATCTTGTGGCATGAGCACAGAGAGTGGTGATCATCAATTGGAAAGCAGAGTTCATCCTTCTATTCATGAGACTAGAAGCCTGGTAAATATTGAGCATGGAAGCAGTCGCACACTTGAATACAGCCTCCCACTTGGATACAGCCGCCCACTTGGATACAGTCTCCCACTTGGATACAGCCACCCACTTGGATACAGCCTCCCACTTGGATACAGCCACCCACTTGGATATGGCCGCCCACTTATTCCTAGTCCGGACCACACTATAGATGGAGCAAGAGTTGAGGTACCACAAGCCATAGAACTGGGATACAATCATAAAGGAACATTTCACTGGAATCTACTAGAAAATAATTTGTCATTGTCAGAAGAATCTAGGTTTGGAACGTTTGGAGTCCTATTTCAATACTTGCTCTCCAGTTAGCTGGTATTGTAGTATTCGGTGCTCTGAGTTAGTACTAGTTAGTTAATAACACGCTGTCTTCTAGTTTAGAAACTACTCAAAACATTGTACAATGAAATTATTGGATCTCTAGTCAATATTGACAATTGATGATTTATATATTAATAAAATGGGTAGAAGTTATGGTCTAACTAGACATTTGATTGTGTTGCTGGTGGTATAATGATTTGTGCCCTAACATGTGCTTGATATTGGGCACTACACAAACCCAGTTAGGTGTTTTGCTTAATACATTTAAATCTTGCTCATTACAGTGGAACCTCTGATAGTGAACTCTCTAATAAGCTGATTACCTCCATTTAGTGAACTTTCCACTTGCTCCCTACAATATTATCACCTCTCTTGAACCAAACACCTTCTTAAGACTAGTTCTAAATTGTTGTCAGTAGGGAAGATTTTATTCTGATAACCACAGGCTATTGGTTGAATTTTACATGATCATGTCAAAATTATTAACTTCTGGGTAAAAACAAACTGATATTACATGTAGATTCATAGTCAGGTGGCTTAGTGGTAATTATTAGGATTACTGTTACTGGGCGGATAAAAGCACCAAATTTACCACAAGGCTCACAAAAGGTGTACTCATCAATATTGAAAGTGGGTCATGCAAAATATGTTGGCTTAGTGGCTAAATTTACCAAAGGCAGTCATTTTTAAGAAAAAAACAACAGGTTTTTCCAATTATATAAATTTTTGCTGTTACCAAATGTTTAGTATGTAATTCACCAAAGTCAGATAGATTAATAAGGCAAAGGTAATCTCACTATGTTTTATTGTTTCGGCTCAAAAAATCAAAATTGTTTCAAATTATGAGGAAATAATTGGCTTCAAAGTCATGCAAGTATCAGATTTATTTGCTCATTATAGAATACAGACAAGCTGGCCAAATTCTTACACCAGACATCTCTTAACTATTGTGCGTGTGTGTGTTGGGGGTATGACACACCGGTTGAGAGATCTTATCTAACTTAATGTTTCTTTTTTCTCCCCAACATTACAGTCATAAGAGGTAAGATTATGATATTTACCCAGCTAACTGGCACATATCAACATTAATTTCATATCATTAACCTCAATGGAGCTGAATTGGAGTCACAGCATCATGTGCTAGAAGGAAACAAGTGAGCCTGTGAAGTGTCTATCAGAGAGCCATGACTTAAGTGGTAGGATAGATGCCTATGTGTCAATTTTTGGCCTATATGTCAATTTTGGCAAATGTGAAACAGTTTCAAGATCTGAATGCACTTTCACTTAATTATTTTAGCAGTGATGTAACAGTTGCTGATTTTGAAGCTAACTCTGCATGTTGGCACAAGTCCTGCCAGAAGAAATTTCAGCAATACCAAGCTAGAAAGGGCAAAAAAAAAAAAAGTACCCCTGTCACAGAAATGAGAGAGAGAACACACTAAGTGACAGAAAATAGACGTGTCAAACTGCTTGTTCTGTGACAATGGACAAGAGGAAGGTGACCTCCTTTTGGTATCAACATTTGAAGCTGATGCCAACTTTCTTCCAACCATGATCGTGGGGCTGCAGGACATCCAGCTTCTTTCTTGGATTGAATGAGGAGATCTAATTGCAAGGATGTAAAGTGTTATTTGAATTGATTGGTCAATTTGCCAAATAGCTATGGAGATCACACCAGGAAGTCAAGTATGAAACCTGAATGAGAAGTTAAACGATCCTAAAGTGTTTGTTTAAGCTACAATGAGCAAGCTTTATATTCTGGAACTTTTCTTTTCAAACTATCTGAGATTCATACTCTTTATGTAAATCGTCTTGAGGATTTAGGTATTAAAATAGCCATACAAAACTAGGCTGAAGAATCAGTTGTTAGAGCATTTTTCAGAGAGCCACAGGAACAGTATGATAGAATGTTGTGATTGTATAAAAAAATAAAGGAATGTATAATATGCTTATTATATGCTTTTCTTTTATTTTCTATGGCACTAGTCTAAAGGATCAGGATAGGCATGCATGAATCCCAGGCTAGTCTCACTATTGGCCAGTTAATTCTCTTCAGTGTCATATAAGGCTTTCTGATTCTGCCGCAGTAACAAGGCACACTCTGGTAAGTAATCATGAGCTCACTATGGCAGCTCTGCAAATATGCAATGGACTCTCCAGCAAAATGTACCTTATTGCCACTGTTCTACGAAAAAACTACCACCCCTGCTATGGTGGAGAATGGCATGAATGCTCTGAAACAAGCAATTGAGTTCCTTAATCCTGGACAAATCCCTGTTACTGTGTTTAATCAGTTTCATTTGCATTTGTGAAGTATGTACAGTGGAAATGGCCCAGGACTCATGGTGAGTCAGTACATGTTGTCATGCTAGGGGATTACACACTGAAAAGGGCCTCTGGAGTACATTAGGTGATATTTCTGGAGCCTTATCAGATATAAGCCAGGCAGAGACCTAGGCAACGCTGATGCTCTCAGCCGTCTCCCAAGTGCTACAACTTCACCTCATGTTAGTGTTCCAGAAGACCTCGTGATGGTTAATGACCACCTTTCAAGCACATCAGTTAACGCTTCCAGTATCAAAGAGTGGACAATTAAGGACCCCCTGCTGTCATCTATTGTTATATATTTAAGATCGGGTAGGCCAGACCAACAACTGGATAAGGAATATCAACCAAATGTTGCAAGGAAGAATGAACTCGACATGATAGACGGATGTCTCTTATGGTCATCTTGTGTCATTATCCCACCTCCTGGACGAGAGTTAATTTTACAGGATCTCCACGAGACATCCTGGAGTCAATCGGATGAAGGCTCTAGCTCGTCCTATGTTTGGTGGACAGGCATGGATGCAGCCATTAAAGACCGCATCAAAAGTTGTCCAGTTTGCCAAGAGTCACGTCCTTCTCCAGTCCCGGCTCCATTGCATCCATGGGAATGGCCATCCCAACCCTGGAGTCACATTCAGTTGGACTTCGCTGGTCCATTTCTTGGGCACTACTTTCTGGTTATCGTTGACGCCCACTCCAAGTGGCTGGACGTACACATAATGGCTTCTATTACTTCCTCCAAGACCATAGAGAATCTCAGGATTATATTCGCCAACCATGGATTACCTCGCAAAGTCGTCACAGACAATGGTCCTTCCTTCACAAGTGAGGAATTTCGAGAATTTTTGTCAGATAATGGAATTGTTCGTGTAACTACTTCACCATATCATTCATCAAGCAATGAATTAGCGGAGCGTGCAGTGCAAACATTCAAGAAGGGAATCAAGCACACAGCTGGTAAAACCATTCAGGATTCTTGTTCATATACCGCATCACACCCCATACTACCACAGGTACTGTTCCAGCACAACTTCTGATGGGACGTCAACTCAGAACATGATTGGATCGACTCTTTCCTGATTTGTCTCAGTGTGTTCAGAAACATCAAGCTAAGCAGTCATGATACGGCCAAACCATTGCGTTCCTTCATGATCGACGACTCAGTGTATGTCCAAGATTTCTCCTCACCAACTCTTTCTTGGATATCTGGAAAAATTGTGAAAATATCAGGTCCACTTTTCTATCATGTGGAATTACAATCAGGTCGAGTTGTTTGTCGTTACGTTGATGCAGTTCGCAAAAGAGTAGCTTCTCACCTTCCACTCGTCACATCCTCACCTTCTGCATTGGATGGAGAAGATTTATATCTACCTAATGTGCCGCAGACACACCCAGATACTCAGGAAACTGCACGTGCTCCAACTCTACCTTTACCGACTCTGAATGCCCCACAACAGTGTGATCAACCTCCTAATTGTAGATCTACTCATCATCGCCCACCACCTGATCGACTTAATTACAGTCTCAGAGGGGGAAGTGTGATAACGACTAAGGAACTTCAGAAACATGTCGACTGTAACACTTCTTGTCACTTTCATTCATGTACCACTTCACACCAATTAACAACTCTTTCATACCTAATGCATGCATAAACACCATGGTGTATACCACATATTAGTCTATTGTTTTTGTAATTCAGTCATTCTTTGAGATACGTAAAAAATGTCGGACTGGTTTTTGCGCCGCTTCGCGTGCTAAGCCAAGTTATTACACATGTATCAGGAATTTGCTATATTGACCAGAAAAAAAACTTAACACTTTTATAAAGCACTCTCATGAACAAGAAGGTCAATAGCTTCAAAGAGTGTTATTCATCATAGTCCAGGTTGAAATCCGTATTTGAACACATGTATTACTCGCTAGGTAAACATTGATGTGTGGGAGAGGTTCTTTGGCTTATCCTTTTCTGGTAAATATGTGTGAGGTTATTCTGTATGGTGAATCTGGTTTGCTAGCTATTCTCGATTAGTACAATGACTTGAATGCTTTTAACTTTATTTTTTCTGTGGTTATCCTCTCTCAGTTACTGTTTTATTGTAAAGGAAGTGTAATAACTTGGCTTTAGCATGCGAAGCAGCGGAAGAACCAGTATGAAAGAGTTGTTAAGTGGTGTGAAGCGGTACATGAATGGAAGTGATGTGAAGTGTTATAGTCACATATGTCTCTGAAGTTCCTTAGCCGTTACCATAGGAAGCAAAACTGTAGTGTCATGGAAAGTTGCAGCGAACAGAAAATACATACAAGAGAATGCACATGGATGGAGTATATAATGTTTTCGCGAGCGAAGCTGACTATCAGTCGTGTTCAATTGAGATTTCAGAGAAATATATATATATGTAGGTATGTATGCGTACGTCAAAAAATTTCGCCCGCGCTTCTAATTACGTAAGGTAGGTAAAGCGTTCACAGTTCCAGTATTTTTCAATTATCGAGCACTGCCTTACGCAACTTTGTTTCAACCAAAAAGTTTATAGCTACTCTCTTCTTGAAACAATTGTTAAGTCTTTGTCAAGCTGCGCTTCTTTGCCACTGCTTTCGAAGTTTATTCAGGTAATTCTGTTATTGTTAACTCTTCATGCCTAATCATTGCTATTATTTAGCGATTTCCTTCACAAATCATCTTTACCTATACTCATATATTTACTCGCTTGCCATGTATTTGCGCTATTCAAGCACACCACTAGTTGTTAATTCAGCGAGCAAGCGAAGCTGACTATCAGCCGTGTTCAATTGAGATTTCAGATAAATATACTAGTGGTGTGCTTGAGCACAAATGGCGAGCGAGCCTTAAACTACACTATTGTTATTCAAACTACTAAAATAAAGTCGAGTTGTTAAATAATTAAGCATATACGGTAAAGGGGATTCAATGCCATAGTAACCACTCCCCTCAACTGTTTGAATTGAAAGAGAAGCAACAAAATCAAGTCACGTTATTTAAAATTTTCTTTGTGATATTCTTAATAGTAGTTGTAACGCACAATACTTTCACACAACTGAACATACCTGCGCAAGACTTACCTTCGTGGTTCGTCTAGTGGACAATGAATTTTCCAGTAAATGCTGTTGGTAGGGCTTATAACTGTGACAAATAGAAATGGAATTCCCATAAGTTTTAGAGTTTAACTGCACACGCAAAATAATTCAAAGCGGTACACACAATTCAATTTCTAAGGTGATACGGGTAATGGTCGCTAAACTAGAGGATACTGTTTAGTGAAGTTTGGGACGGGGTCGAACGCGGAGCGAACACAAAAATACGCGAGGGTCAAAGTACAAAATGACATACGTACGTCCATACATACTGATAAACAAACATCCCCGATTTTCAATTGTGTTACCCCTGTAAGTGTCTCGCTCGCTACGCTCGCTCGCCAATAATGTATACATACGTCAAAATAATTCGCCCGCGCTTCTAATTACGTAAGTTTGGTAAAGCGTTCACAGTTTCATTATTTTTCAATTAACTAGTGATGTGCTTGAGCACAAATAGCGAGCGAGCCTAAAGACTATACTATTTTTATATGAATGATTTTGACTTCTAACACTGAAGTTACTGAAAATAAGGTCCAGTTTTTAAATTTCGCATACACGGTAAAGGGATTTCAGTGCCATAGTAACAACTCTCTGCAACTGCTTGAATTGAAGGAAAAAAACAAGAACAAAACAATACACGTTATTTAAAGTTTTCTTTGTGATATTCTTTAGCTAAGTAGTGGTTGTGACACACAATGCTTTGACACAACTGGACATACACCTACACAGACTTACCTTAGCGGTAGTCTAGTGGACAATGTATTTTCAAGTAAATCTGTTGCGCACGGCTTATAACCATGACAAAGAGCGCATTGACTTACCACCGCCACTTAACTGCACCCGCAAAAGAATTCAAAACGGTAAACAATTCAATTTTTAGGGTGATACGGGTACTGATCGATAAACCAGAGGATTCTGTTTAGTGCAATTTGGGACGGGGTCGACCACATAACTAACACAAAAATGCGAGGGTCAAAGTACAAAATGACATACGTACGTCCAAACATATATACAAACTAGTGGTGTGCTTGAGCACAAATGGCGAGCGAGCCTGATAGTTAGGTATATGTTACTATGTTTTACTATGTTTTAGCTTACTTCATGCAAACACTATAATAGAAATACTTCATGCAAACACTATAATTGTTTCAGCAAACAAATACAAAATCACTCTCTTACCTTATTAAGAGAGGAGACCCATAGCAACCATTGGTAAGGCAGTGGGAAGTGTTAAGTGCTATCAACCACGAAAATCTACCACCCTCACCTGGCTCCGCATGCATCTCGCAAGCATAACCACCGCTTAATATATTAGCGCGCAAAGCGGGACAAAAATCTCGAGAGTCCCTAACCTCAGTAGCCTACTTGTGGGTTAGCTTTGACCACGTTGTTGTTACAACCAGCTTCAACAGCAAACTATAATCATGCCTTCCAGGAAAAGGAAGAGGGCTATTAGTGCAGTCACAGAAATGAGGAAAATGAAATGTGCTTTGAGAAGAAGTAAGAAATAAGTAAATAAATATAATATTAAAAAATATATACATACATATATATATATAATATATAAATATATATATTGTATAGACACAGGATTGGAGCAAGTCCCAGCAATAGGTGGGGCTTCCACTGATACTCTTGATGATCCTTCCTTTACTGGTCATGATGTCACGCCCTCTCTTCGGCAGGAGTCATCATCAGAAGTGCTCCCTGATTCACCTTCTCAAGATTTAGTGTCCACTCCTACTGCTCCACCATGTGAATCACACCCTCTAGCATTTTTTAATCCATCTCAAGTTCTAAATGATCTCACTACCTAATCACATGATGACCACAATTCTCCTCCTGTCTCTTCTCATCCAGTTGTGAGTTCCACTGAAGTTTCCCCAGCTCCGCAGGAAGCACTTCAAGAGTTAGTTGAGAAGCTTTCAGCTATCGCTCAACAGAATGGTTTGGTGTTTGATGTGTCCAGTCTCCCTCAGTTTGTGAATAATTCAGCCATACGACTCCAGACTTCTGGACCAAGGTTGGATTGAGCTATGGAGACTTGGAACTGCTCAAATCTGAATGCAAGGACCGAGAAGAATTTGTACGAATTCTGAAGGATAGAGAAATTAACAGCAAACCCCTCCAGGAGAAGCTGTCCAAGCACTTCAAATACAGCCAAAGAAAATGAGTCCTTTTTTTCCAACCAGGCTCTTTTCAGAGCCACTACCTCACAGAAGGTTTCACCTAAAATGTTCGCACACATAATCAGTGGGCTATTTCTTCAAATCCTTACACTACTAGCTAATTCGCTTACCTGTGCGTCGGTAAGGCAGACGTGCTAGTATCGCCTGAACGGGGTACTGTATAAATCCACTGCAGGACCCCTCCCAGCTTAGTATCGAAATCTAACAAGCTGGGTGCTTCTTCAACAGCACCGTAGGTGATTCTTCAACAGCACCGTAGCCGTTCTTCTCACTAAAAAGCAGCTGAAGCGGAGCGCACCTTTGGTGGGCGGGGCGCTAAATGCAATATCCGGGGAGGGGGGGCGTTATAGTTTTACGCGCACTTCGCTTTGACCCAGCCGCAGTTCGCGGCCGCCTGCAAAGAGGGTGAATTTGCGACAAGTATTTTTGAGCTATAAGGGGTCACGGGATGCAGTCTAAACTTGGAATAGTAATTCGGTGACGTAAGGTGAACAGGCCTACGTTTAGATTTTCTTGATAGTGTGCCAGGAAGCAAAGTTGACCTTAGTGGTCGGATATTTAGAATAGTAAAGTTGCTATAGCTAAAAACTAAACGTAGGAAGCGGGAACATAATGGGAGGAAGCCGTAGAGTCTTGAATCGGCAGAAAAGCTTGGACGGTTGCGGAGAAACAACACGAAATGTCCGCGGAAATAAATCGCTCCTAACTGGGCTTACGAAGATGCAAATGGTCTGAATTTTGGTGTGCAGAGAGACCTTATCACTCTAAATAAATTCAGCATGTTAAAGAATTGCCACCGTTGCTTGAAGTTTTTTTTTTTAAGCATCAATTTTTAAGGAAAATGCGTGGGCCGGATGGGTCTCCACCCTTAAGGCCCTATCAAAATAATTTCTTGTTTATCATCCCCTCCCTCTCCAATTTTTGACTGAAGAGAATTTTTATTTAATTTACTGCGCATGCACAAGGTGTGCTCTAATTAGATTATTGGTGTGCACCAATTAGAAAAGCATGGTGTTTGTCATAGTTCAGATCAGAAATGGTGCCCAGATTCTGAAACCCTGGTATGGATGCAGTGTAGCAGGGGGAAGCAGCATAGCTGATCTTTATGCTAGCTATAGCTCAGGACAGCTGGATCATAATTTGCCTATACCTGATGAATATCAAGACTCTGAAGTTGTTGTCAAGGCTAGAAAAAGTAGGAGTGACATGATATCAGTCAGCTTTGATTGTCCAGTTGCAGAAGTGGTCAGCAGCCTGGGGCAATACATGGATTTTGTTGTGTCCACCAAGCCTGCTGCTTAAGAAACTGAAACTCTGCCATCAACAAGGCCTGCAGTTCGGGATGCTTGTAGTGTTACAGGCCTTTTTCGATAGCCATTGCAAGCGCCGGCATTACAATGTTCAGCGTGATGAAATGTACAGACGCCAGTTGCTTAGTTTGTAAGCCCTCGTCTACCTGAAGATGTTTTTCAGTCACTACATCACATACCAGATCCTGTCCCAAAGGGAGAGCACTACCAAGATTTTTCCGCAGCCTATGGCACCGAAACATCTAAGCAGCACAAACCTTCGAGCAAAGGCAATTCTGGAAGCAAATCTCATACCAAGTGCACAGTATGCCAAGAATGTGGGAACAGTCATCCAGTGCTCAGAGTGCTATAAATGGAGATTGATGTATGCAAAGTCTGCTCTGAAAAAAAAATCAGAAGTCAGAGTTAGAGGACATCTTGCTAGAAGTTCTTTATGTGTGTGGTGATACTCTTACTGAGGTGGAACATGACCACGACTCTGTATTGAATGCCATCCACTAACCTGTCCTGAAACTCACCAATTGAGATTCTGTATTATTCGGCTGGAAATACCCCAATATGCATATTGTGTGGTTCGGAAGAGGATTTCAAAGAGCAAACAGAAGGTTACCCTATCTGCATGACCTGCTTTTCTGGTGGCAAACGCCCCCCAGCCAAACGAACACGGCAGTTTAAACCAAAGGACTAAAAAACAACTGTCATATATACCTTTTTTTTTCTTTTCCCAGACACATCTGGTTGTGATTTCACTTAAAAAAAAGTAATTTTGAAACTTAAAAAAAAAAAAAAAAAGCCTCCCCCCCCTCTCCAATTTTTTGAAATTTTCGGATGATAAACAAGAAATTATTTTGATAGGGCCTAATGGTAACTTTTGTAGTATCAAACATCAACCATTCTGATAATCTCAATCACCCAGTAACTCTTGACAAAGCTCTCAGCTACATAAAAAATAAACCATGTTATTTTTTGTAATTTTAGCCAACAAATAATGATTACTACTTACATATCTTCTTGAGTATTGATAAACTCTGTAGTATCAACTTGAAGTTTACTTTGACCACTGAATTACCTTGAATTCTTGATAACAAGCTCTCACCTACAAAAACAAAAGACAATCAATTTTAGCACACAAATACAAAATTACTTTCTTACCTCATTTTCTTGAGCAGTGGTAACTTTTGTAGTACCAAATTTGAGCCAATCTGACTATTGAATTTACCAGTCACTGTTGACTAGCTCTTAGCTACAAAAAAGAAAGGCCAGAGTTAATTTTGCATATTTAGCTAACAAATATGGAATTGCGTACTTATCTCAGCTTCCCTCGAGAAGTAGTAGCTTCCATAGCATTAATACTACGGCATTCTGACTACCAACGGCACTTGACAACAAACAACCGGCACTCCGTGTCCCCCATAAAACGGCGAAGTTTTGAAATTAAGTCTGGAAAAGGGTCTTCAATGCCATAGTAACCTGTCGAATCAACTTTTTGTGTCTTGAAAACAAGCGTTTTAGCAGGAATTTTCTCATACTTTGGAGCGTAAGTATAAAGTAAGGTTTGCTTAATGCTGTAGTTTCAGAATAAACTGGAGTCAAGCCTAAATAGCCGTGTTTTTAGGAGAAAAAAGTTCCCCGCACGCGCGTTTAAAGAGCATACGTACCATCCCACCAGTAACTCTTGAACAAGCTCTCAGCTATGATAAAAATAAACCAGTGTTATTTGTAATTTTAGCCAACAAATATGGAATTACTACATACCTCATTCTTGAGTATTGATAACTTCTGTAGTATCAAATTGAAGTTACTTTGACCATCTGAATTACCTTGAATTCTTGACAACAAGCTCTCACCTACAAAAACAAAAGACAATCAATTTTAGCACACAAATACAAAATTACTTTCCTACCTCATTTTCTTGAGCAGTGGTAACTTTTGTAGTACCAAATTTGAGTCATTGAGACTATTTGAATTTACCAGTCACTGTTGACAACAAGCTCTTACAAATTAAAAAGAAAGGCCAGAGTTATTTTTGCATATTTAGCTAACAAATATGGAATTACGTACTTACCTCAGCATCCCTCGAGTAGTAGTAGCTTCCTTAGCATTAATACTTTATGTGTACATACGTTTTTTAGAAGTAGTGATAGCTCTCTTGGTACTGACTACACATGGCTCTTGACAACTAACAAGCCGCACTTAACCGGAAAAAAGGCGAAGTTTTGAATTAAAATCTGGTAAAGGGTCTTCAATGCCATAGTAACCGGTCGAATCAACTTTTTGTTTCTTGAAAAGCATGCCTTTTCGCAGGAATTTTCTCACACTTTGGAGCTTAAGTATAAAGTAAGGTTTGCTTAATGCTGTAGTTTCAGAATAAACTGGAGTCAAGCCTAAAAAGCCGTGTTTTTTTTGAGAAAAAAGTTCCCGGCACGCGCGTTTAAAGAGTATACGTACCATCCATACACATACATACATACTAGTGGTGTGCTTGAGCACAAATGGCGAGCGAGCCTGATGCTAGGTAACATAAAACTAAGTATTGTTACCATGTTTTAGCTTAGTTCATGCAAACACTATAATAGCAGTTATGACCTTTTATTTCAGCAAACAAATGCAAAATCACTCTCTTACCTGATTAATGGTAACTTTTGTAGTATCAAACATCAGCCATTCTGATAATCTCAATCACCAGTAACTCTTGAACAAGCTCTCAGCTACGATAAAAAAATAAACCGGTGTTATTATTTGTAATTTTAGCCAACAAATATGGAATTACTACTTACATCATTCTTGAGTATTAATAACTTCTGATTGAAGTTACTTTGCCATCTGAATTACCTTGAATTCTTGACAACAAGCTCCTCACCTACAAAAACAAAGACAATCAATTTTAGCACACAAATACAAATTACTTTCTTACCTCATTTTCTTGAGCAGTGGTAACTTTTGTAGTACCAAATTTGAGTCCTTCTGACTATTTGAATTTACCAGTCACTGTTGACAACAAGCTCTTAGCTATAAAAAAGAAAGGCCAGAGTTATTTTGCATATTTAGCTAACAAATATGGAATTGCGTACTTACCTCGGCATCCCTCCAGTAGTAGTAGCTTCCTTAGCATTAATACTTTATGTGCTTACATACGCTTTTCAGAAGTAATGATAGCTCTCTTAGTACTGACTACAGGTGGCTCTTGACAACTAGTAACAAGCCGCACTCAGCCAGAAAAAAGGCGAAGTTTTGAATTTAAATCTGGTAAAGGGTCTTCAATGTCATAGTAACCGATCGAATCAACTTTTTGTTTCTTGAAAAGCAAGCGTTTTCGCAGGAATTTTCTCACACTTTGGAGCTTGAGTATAAAGTAAGGCTTGCTTAATGCTGTAGTTTCAGAATAAACTGGGGTCAAGCCTAAAAAGCCGTGTTTTTGGAAGAAAAAACATTCCCCGCGCGCGCGTTTAAAGGGCATACGTACAATCCATACATACATACATGTTATAGTTATAAACCAAAATTGAGGTTTGTATGCGATTTATAAACTCCGAGACACGAGGGCGCAGCCCGAGTGGCGAGGATTTATAAATCGAAATACAAACCTAATGATTTTGGTTTATAACTATTTTATAGCCAGAACATAAACAACGAGCAAAGTATAGCGTTAGCTATCTTAGTAATTGTATTAAAGTACCCAAACTCTTCATTATTCCATTTTGCTTTGATCTGCCTTCTACCATAATTATGGTTGCTATGAACTATATCAGACTTTTCCCCGCTAATACATTTTCTTACGGGCATACCAGACTGTATCAGATTTATAGTTCTTAACGACAAG
>WLWD01004326.1_pt1 | contig 19793 bp, 13 predicted proteins | sample 6712731 | NCBI WGS metagenome assembly WLWD01 (sample SAMN12718690, study PRJNA576275) | sponge metagenome | isolation source: marine sponge | host: Mycale hentscheli | place: New Zealand: South Island, Marlborough, Capsize Point | collected 2014-11-01
CCCCCCCCCTTTCTCAAAAACAAAACAAAACAAAACAAAAAAAAAACAACCCTTGACCAGCATTACCACAATGTGCTACTGCCATTGGAGTTTACTTCATTTTCATTGGAATGCCAACAAGAAAAAAAAATCATGACTTACAAAAAAATTAAAAGATCAAATGCACGAATCAAAGTTCAGAGTTCAAAATATGGAACAAAGTTTATTTTCACCATTGGGGTTTGGTACGACCACCTTGAACAGATGCACTGAAGCCATTCTCTGCCTCTTCCTTCATCCTCTTCAAAAGAACTGAAGCAGACACAACATAAATCTATGAATATGCTACTGTCCATTGTAACTTTGATCTCTTGTGCAGAGTACGTAATTTTGCTCCCACCTTCAACTAAATTCAAGTGTCCTTCATTTGTTGAAGTTTCAGTAGTGACCTCGTGAGAGCGTTTCTTGCCTGTCACAGCTTTTCTTAGCTTTCTTCTCCTCTGCATGCTTACGCTTCTTTTCTTTCTCCTCCTCTACCTGCTTTCGCTTCTTTTCCTTCACAGTTCGTCGAATTCTTTCCTCAGCCTTTCTTCTTTGTTCTATTTCTTTTTCCCTTTTTTCCCTTTCTCTTTCCTGTTTTCGCTTTTCCTCTCCTCAGCTTCACACTTCTTTTTCTCTTCCTTCACTTCATAAAGTGACCAACACTCATCGCTAGTGAGAACACGTGCTCAACCCGTCTTTGATGATATCGTAGTAACATCCCTTACCACAGGTAAATTCAATAGATTGGTGAATGGTGAATGTAAATTTGAGGAAGCAATAGGAGGTGTAACTTTGGTGAGTGATACAGTACTCGAATTTGGAACTGAAGGAAACCATGGAACCGGCATGGTAACAGCAACTCCAGTACATGTGGTGACTGCACCAGGAATCAATAATCCATGTTGTGCAGTGACTCTGACTGGAGGTGATCCAGTGGGTGTGGTACCTAGAAAGTTAAACAATACAGGTATGTAACATCACAAATACAAATTAGGCATGTAAAGTGAAATTCCCCCCCCCCCACCCTAAAAATAAATAAATAAATAAATAAATAAATTATTACTACCACAAATATTGAAGGATATTTTAGTAGAATGGCAGGAGTCAAACTGAAATGGAGGCATAACTTGAAAAGTTTGAACCCTGAAATATCAGTTACAAAGACAAATGAGTGAATTTTGTTTCCTGTTGTTGTTTATAGTCAGTCCATAGATTTGAAGTTCTATTGTTCATTAGACATCATTTAGTTTGGGGACAGTTGGGACAAACTTTTTTCTATATGAAACCATGTACAGGAAAATAGGGCCCAACGCTGCCTCCATAAAAAAATAAACTGTTTTTGAACTAACACATTTTATCAGCATCGAGTTTGATTGCCTTAGCCGTTCACAATATGACCTAATCAAATTCCCCTTGGTAGGCTTATTGGATTCAATTGATTATTATTCCCCAACATTCACGTGTGCTGCATTGAGCTCAATTTTATCGTAGACAGTCTCACATGATAACATAGGTAACATTGTATGCAAATGAAAAATCATAGCTCTGCCTAAGTTACTATAGTTACTTATATCTTTCTCTCGAATTATCTGGGATTAACAAAAAATGCGATCTGCCAAAAAAATCATTTAAAAATTACATGTACAGACTTCATGCTACCAAAAAAACAAGTTTTCTGAACAAAATTTTGGTCTTCAGAAAAAAATTTATGGAGAGTTCTTATCACTTAATGAAAAAATGTGTTACTGCAAAACACCATTAATTCTTACCTGAAACCTGAGTAGTGGATCCAGAGGCCATAGGGACTGTGATGTGAGAAAGGGATCCAAGGGGCTTGGTACCTGCTACGACATCTGCTGTGACAAGCAAACTTGATCCCAGGGGTGTGGTACCTGCTACGACATCTGTTGTGATGTACGAACTAGATCCAAGGGTGTGGTACATGCTACGACATCTGTTGTGATGTACGAACTAGATCCAAGGGTGTGGTACATGCTACGACATCTGTTGTGACGTGCGAACTTGATCCCAGAGGTGTGGTACCTGCTAAGGCATCTGTTGTGACTTGCGAACTTGATCCCAGAAGTGTGGTACCTGCTACATCAGCTGTGATGTGCGAACTTGATCCCAGGGGTGTGGTACCTGCTACGACATGTGTTGTGACGTGCGAACTTGATCCCAGGGGTGTGGTACCTGCTACATCTGCTGTGACATGCAAACTTGATCCCAGGGGTGTGGTACCTGCTAAAGACATCTGCTGTGACGTGAGAAGTGGATCCTGAATGTGTGGTGACTGCGATTTGAGTAGGCAATTCAGTGAGTGTTGTAACAGCCAGGGAATTGTGGTGTTCTGGAACATTGTATTTGAGCCGTTCTGTGTACTTAGGATCAACCAAGTCATAACCTTCTTCCAAACGTTGAGCAAAAAGAAGTTCCTCTTCAAGGGTGAAGGCTGTTGAGGTACCAGCTGACTGATCAGCAACTAAATCTTCTTCACAATGTCCTGTAATGCTCTTTTGATCATTACTATGGTCATTTGCCTCACATTCGATAGACACACTAATAATAGTAAGTGGTCCATCACCTAAGGAAAAAATATAATCAATTTAACAGCATACTGATCAAATCCACTTCTCCAGTAGACTAGGTCAAAACATTTAGTTATGAGTACCATAATATTCAACAAGTACACTGTGTACAAACTTTAGTTGTCCTTAACTAGTACCTAATAATAAAACCCTTACCACAGACAGGCTTTCATTTAGAGAGTTAAAATGTCAGGTTTTTTCCTTCTTTGTTTTTTAATATAAATTTAGCGTACAATACATAAAGTAAAGCCAACTACCCATGAGCTAATGCTATGGCAGCCTGAAAAAAAGTGACACAAAATAAAGCATGATAAAAAAAGGAAATATCGCAGTATCAACAGGAATTAGAATTGACCTTATCCTTGAAACCATACCCAAATTTGGAAATATATTGACAATTTGTTATGGAGTATTAGACAGGTATATAGTTTAGCGTTTCAGGTTAAGGTACAAACTTCATATGGGGTTCAATTTTTTTGTTCAAATGTACAGACTCACCTGTATGAGTGACAATTGATATTGCAGATGGATCGAGGGGATATATGCCACATTTCTTGAAGTCATTAACAAGATTTGCAGGAGTTGCAGGACTCTCCCAGGCTCGTTTAAACACTAAATTGAAATTTAACTTGGTAATCACTTTACCAGGATTAGTCTGATAAAATCTAAGACAAAAATCTTGCCAGTGAGACTTGAGTGAGTGAAAGAAGCTTGAATCAAGGGGTTGACATTCGTGTGTAGTATGTGGTGGCAAGCATAGCATAACTACACCACAGTCACGAGCATGCTGAATTGTACATGGCTCAAAATGGGAACTGTGTCCATCAAGCAATAGGAGAAGTGGGCGTCCAGACGATGCATTGGGTAGAAAATGATCACTGAGCCAGAACTTGAACAATTCTTGATCTATCCAGCCATTGTCATTAACAGCAAAACGCAAACCATTCACACCATTCAGAGTCCATAATAAATGTATTTGTTTTCCAGAAAAAATAATGAAGGGTGGTATGACTTGTCCTGTAGCGCTACCATATCCAATCACTGTTACTTGTGACTTCTGGCCTGATGTACGATAGCGAACCTTTCCCTGTCCCTTTTTTGCTACTATTCTAGGTGGAGGAGGACAAAGAGGCATACCTGTTTCATCCATGTTATAGACAGATTCAGGATGCTTGTCAAAACCATGGCCATCCAGTGTTTTCATCCATGTTATAGACAGATTCAGGGTGCTTGTCAAAACCATGGTCATCCAGTGTTTTCTTCAGCAATTCAAAGTAGTTTTTCATGTTTTCTTCATTCACGGCATCCATCCTTACTCCAGCCGTAGAATCACCCATGTGAAGTTGAAGGGATGAGTTATGTTTCATAAAATTATGCCACCAGCCCCTACTGACTGAAAGTGCTTTCAGAGACCCTTTTTGCCGAAGGTATATCTCAACTAAGCAAAGGACATCTCTACGAGTCTTTCCATACCCAATGTTAGCAGCACTTATAAGATAATCTGCAAGACCTTGCTCTTCATCTTTTGTCAAGTATGGTTTTAGACCGGGGTTGACGCGATGTGTCACTCTTCCACTAAGTCTGTCCTTAAGAGTACTACGAGGAACCTGGTAGTTATCAGCTGCTTGATTCATTGAAAGCCCATCATTTATAACAGCCTGAATAGCTCCCACCATCTGATCATCTGACCATTTTTTCTTTTTCTGTTTCGGTTGACCTGTGTGGACGGGCTTGACCTAGATTGAAGTTGTCGTCGCCTGAATCCTTTGTATTTCTTATTAACCATTCTAAAAAAAAAAAAAAATTAATCAACTTAGACACAAGAGGAAATATCTAAACATCACAGTTTCACAGAGAGGGGCATGTCTCTTGAATCTCGACCCCCCAGCTAAGTTTACCTTCTCAGAATTTTTTTTTATTAATTTGATTAAAAATTTCCCCCAATGCTCCCACCTCAAGTTAACCATTTAGTGCATAGGACCACACAATAATCAGTGTGAAGTGAATATTGTTTATGTGTATCATATATTAGCTACAAACATGAGTGTGGCTGAACACTAAAAATCTCCCCACTCCAGCCAGATAAAACTCTGACCATCTAAAGTAATACAAAAAGGTGCAAGTCTATTTGCTTTATAAGTCAAGTCAAATCAAAATGTCTGACTTTTACACAAAATAGCCAGCCCATTTACTGTGTCGGGTAAACAGTCTAGTTCAACTAAAATAGATCACCATATCAATAGATATAGCAGTTTCAGAATAGACTTTTATACAAACTTTCAACTAAAAGGTAAAGCTACGACTGATCACTCAACAGCATTTCATAGAGGGAAATATATGTACCCTAGCGAAAGTTTTTCCCCTCCCCCTCAATAGAAAATATTCCTAACCATACTCTTTTTTAAAATTAACTTGCTGTACTCAGTATTGACGATAAAATACATTTACCATCCAACCAAACTGGCTCTTCTTACCACTCCACACTACATAGCATTTTTCTAGTTTGCTTTACTTAATTCAAACGTTTGCCACAAAGTATATACAGGGGTGGCGGAAGCAATTTTTCATTGGTCAGGCAAAACTTTTTGTCATAAAATTCATTACTTATAAGTAATTGTAACTTGTTAATATTAATAAGTGAAATAATTGATACACACACATATACAATGGACATAGTGAATCATTCAAAAATGTCCAAATACACGCAGTCGATTTTCATTAGAGCCAACAAACTCTTTAGCCACTTCGGATAAATCTATTGTTTTAACAATATCCTTATAGATGTCAATTATCATCAAATGGTTTAGTCTGGTTTGTTGCATTGTGCTCCGTAGATAGCCTTTAACTCTCTTCATTGTGGAGAAAGACCGTTCACTAGCTGCATTTGTACCTGGTAGAACTAAAATTAGGCGAGCAAGCCAACATGCTTGTAGAATACTCTTTGACTTGACGAAAGATTACGTAGGAATGTGATGCCTTCTTTTAAGGTTATACTCTGATTGGATACACTGGAGAAACTTGAACCAAATATTTGAAGTTTAGTTGAAAGTTCACTTTCATTGAAATCATCTCCATACATGGTAATAACTTCTTGAAATTCCACCGAGTAATCACATTTGTTAGCAGCTTTTACAAACAATTGTTCAAGGTTTTTATACATCACATAACCGGGCTGATCAAACCTGTCTTGGATGCTTGTAACTGCAAGATCCAGGGCTTCAAAATATATTTGCCGATAGTGATCTTCAACAGTTACTGAAAAATAGCACTCTCCATCTCCTATTTCAAGTCGCTTTGGTGCTTTCCTTTTTCGTGGCAGCAATGGCTCATTAGTATCTGTTCGTTTTTGCATGCACTCCACATACTTCCAAAACAACTCCAACATACTATCACTTCTCATATCCTTTAGGGTCTGAATAGTTTTCTCAGCAATAGCCTGACCATCAGCAGCAGACATAGACTCAGCTTGAAGGGATACACTCAAATTATCAGTAATTTTTAATATTCTTTCACAAAGGTGAAGCCCAAATAGTAAGTGAAATTCAGACATTTGAACTTTCATGCCAATTATCCTTCCCTTGATATCTGCAAGTAAGCTCCCCTCCAAACTTTCTTCCCATAATAACTTTAAAACAGAATAATTCTCAAGTATGCTTCCAATAGATGCCCCCTTAACAGTCCACCTAGTAGGACAAAACGACCGGATTCCAACAGCAGAAATTGAATCACCCTCGGAATTAAGTCTGGCCTTGATTTTGTCAAACATAACATTTCTTTTTGGTGAGAACTTTACTAATTTAGTTATTTCTAATGCAACTTCCATGGCATCACAACAGACCTTTGATTTCTTCATGGTAGTACTAACAGCTAAATTTAAAGCATGACCATAACAATGAGTATACAGAGCACATTTCTCTTCCAAAGCCAATTTTGCTGCTACACCATTCCTGCTACCACTCATGTTACTGGCCCCATCATAGCACTGTCCGCGACATTGTGATAAGCTGACATTCATACGAACAAGCGTATCCTTTATAGCATGAGTAAGGGATTCAGCACTAATGTTATCCACTTTATAGAGTCCAATAAAGTCTTCATGATCCTCCAGTTTTTCATCTACCCATCGAATGCAAATTGTAAACTGTTCGTTGTTTGCAACATCAGTGCACTCATCTGCCATTATAGAATAACAAGCACTTTCTCGTATATTTTGACTCAACCTTCTAAGAACTTGAAGGGCCATAATCTGAAGACATTCATTTTGAATGTCATGGCTGGTATACTTGTTGGTTTTTCTTTTCATCCACTCTTTCACCTCCGGACAATCATAACAGCGAAGCAGCATTAACTCATGAAAATTACTTTCCATATCCTCGCGACGTCTTAAAGGTATGCCTTGACGAGCAAGAAAAGATAAATTCTGTAAAATAATTAAGAAAATCCTTCTGTTTCCTTCTTTTTCTTTTTTTTTGTGCACTACTTACAACCTCTCCAATGTCACCTAATAACTCTTTTGGAAGTGTAACAACAGCTTCAGTGGCTTCTTTGTGAGTTGCACTTGTTTGGTGTTTTTTAAAAGTTGAAACACCTTCTTTCCAATAAGTAAATCCCTTCGAAATAAAAGCTGGTTCTCTTTTGGTACTGGTTAAAAACTTGGCCTCCATAGAAGCACTCATGCATACATGGCAAAATGCAGCATCTTGTTTGATGTCATAATGCAGCCATGGATATTGAATACACCAATCTGCTCTAAAAGACCTGTATTGTAAATCAATAGCTAATGATTATAATTATAGTATGCTATAGCTAGTAACTCACAATAAAAGCTTAGCTAGCTGACTGGCCTCATTTAACAGTAGTATGGCTCACCTTTCATCTTTTCCGGTACCAAACTTCCTCCTGGGAAACTTAAAACACTTGTTGGGGTGGAACTTGACTGGCACGCCACCACAAGAAGCCATATCTAACTCCTCTCCACAAGGAGTATCCACCTCGCCACCACCAGAAGCCATACTGTACTACTGCCACACTTACTCACGATCGCAAGCTTATTAATAATTTTCTCACGATCGCAATCTTATTTTTAAAAAATAGCGATAATGTCGAGGAACAAGTTAATACTTTATTTCGTTGGGACAAAGAGGGAAAAAAGTTTTTAACTGTGTGCTCCTGGATTGGTCCGGCGGCTGCCGGGTCTGCCGGGCCGGTTCCGCCACCCCTGATATACATGTCAATACAATACCCATTTTCGTTCTCGGTTTGCCACCAAAATCGTGGCAAGCATGCAGATAACTAAGTTATCATTTGTTGAAGTCTATGCGCAATTATTTCACTGTGTGAACATTCAAATTGAGCTTGCAAATGTCTGCATGTGAAAAATATAAAGCGAGAGTAACAATGAATTTTCACTTCACCAGTACCACAATATAACAATGTGAACAAAAATGTGCATTGAGCTTTTCTATGCATAGCATAACGTTAGGTAGAGGTTATAGCCTGCTTTCCTATCACCCACCCATAGGTAAAAAATCATACTCAAGTCCAGTAACTACAGTTACATCACAACATAGCTAGCTAGGTACATACCTACGAATAACCACGGTAGTGATCACACGTATGTGACAGGTTTTACACGTATATGTTGTTTTAACTCTGATATTTCTCACTATCCTGCAATCACAATCCTGAGGCTCAGTTAAAAATTCCAACTGATGAGGAGCACGAACTGAGCAATACCTTCTATATGAATGACCCCATACATCATTATCCAAATATATCGTGCTAGCTTCACGATTATCTGGACGAGATTCTTTTGAACCCATCAAAAGACACTAGACGACTACTACAGCATGTCCACATGGACAATATCACGTGAATACTCAATAGCATGTGGGGCTAAGTGAATTAAGAACCTGGTCAATTTGTGGCTAGCTACTTCCTACCTCTAATTTGCCATCCCTACGCTAACTTACACATACCGTTAAAAGACTATCCAATACCTATGCAGCACACAATTCCAGGAGTTTTGCAGAGACACTGACCGCTACAGAACAGCAACTTTGATAGGAGATAAGACTATAATACCAAAAGGACATCACGCTAGCTACATGGTCCATTTGATTCACACTGGTGGTTCTGTACTACTTCTGTTTGAGTAGTATGTACAAAAAATCAGTCTATCTCTAATCTAGAAACCAATAATAGCACTGCACTAAAATAGCAATAGTTTATTACAATACATACTTACAATTTTCTTTTGAAAATAATATAAATCACAAAATCGACACCAACAATAAAACTGAGCACAACAACATAAAAATAGTCTGAAAACAATGTAAACCTTTACTTATACTGTGTACAAAACAGCAGTAATCAGAAATACCACTCCAATGCTAGCTTGAAATCTTCTAGAAGAAGAGCTACCACTGGAGTCACAGCAGACGATCCTGCAGTCTGTCAGAATTGCATCCGCTTCTTCTTCCAGCTTGGTTGCACGATGTTGCTGGGCTGAGTTGCTTACAGGATCAGTTGTGTTCGGAGTCTGAGCACTAGTAGGAGGGAGTGCGCATGTGCCAGTTGTGAGATATTTTTTGAGAGCAGCAGAAAAATGCTTGCAATTTCTAATTACCAAATTGTACTTCTTTTTCTTCCACATTTTTGGTAGTATGGAAGCTTCTTCCCAAGTGCAGTAACTGGACCCAACATTCTGAATTCCATTACTATTTATATCTTTATTGTTCTTGTATTTGTAACATGGGTCTGTAACGTCTAATATTTGAACACTGTAAGAGCTTCCAAATTCATAAGTGAATCCTCTATACTGAATGAAACGATGCTCAAAAAATGTACGTTTTGAGCCAAAGATTCCTAAAAGTACATGACCTTCTCTAACAGTATATGCTCCAGGATTGACAGGATCAGAAAAGCACATGTCTTCATTGTTCTGTAAGGCACAGTTATCATTAGCAGTGCAGCGCTGACTTCTTGGCCTGCAACGATCATTGGGTGCAGGTATCTGGCAAACACCACCAGAAGGACAGACATAATACTTATTAGTGGTACCACAGGACTGCGGAGCTACACCAGCTCCACTGCTACTGGAACAAAGACACTCCTCAGCGACAAAAAGTATCAGCAAGGCAGAAAATACTGTCTTCATTATAATTTCTGAGAATAATTGAATGAGACACACAACAAACTTGGCCCCGGTTTCTCCCCGCAGACTGACGAACTCAACGCAAATTCGCCCGTTATGTACCGTGAAGCCAATTCACCTTTGACCTCACCGTGCGCATTTTTCCGGTGGTTCCTAGAACTTTGAACCGAAAGAGCAGCTGAATTGGATGGGTACACTCCACCCCATTCTGCGGTGAAGATGAGGTAGGTATTTATTAGCCTGAGTGGTTCCAACTCCTGTCAAAGAGATGTAGTTTTGTGAGCTGGCTAACAATTGACAACTAAAAATGGTTTCAACTTTTTGTGTTAGCATGGTGCATGGAATTGGCTAAAGATGGGCAATGATTGCAACTCTTTACATGTAGGAAACACAACGATAGTGTACAAAAGGGACGTTACTTAAGATTACAGTAATTAATTTTCACAATAAACCATAACCCTCTTGTTCCAGTAGATTGAAGAGCTAACTTTATTTGCAATGTGTGTATGTTGAGTCATTCTTTTTTGGTATTGTATTCAATATACGAGTATGAAGAAATAATGAAGCAACCGAATTTAATGGATAGTGTAAATCATTTTAATACTATTGATATTTGGATCATCTCTTCCGGTGAGTTTTAATGCTTGTATACATTATATCAATTGACATAATAGCATGACAGGGGCTACTTGTTATTGCACAAATATATGTGTCATGTTAAGCGTTCTGATGATAGTTTTAAATGTTATTATGATAATGAATAATCCTTATTCAAATCTAGTTTTTTGCGGATCCATACATATGTTTGGATTGTTTCACTTTTGTATGGTTATCATGCAACCCTTTCACCAGTGTAACCGCCATATGGTAGTCAGACTACCAATGGTCACAAAAATATCATAAAAATTGATATATAAGTTGATTGGAACTAGTACTGCAGTTACTTCTTAAGACATAGCAGCCATTGAAGTGCTCTATATGACAGACAACATTTCCACTGATTTTTAGAGCTCAGACTTGGAAAGTAAGCAAGAACCAAAGGTTATCTAGGCACAAGTATTATTATAGAGCTCAGGAAACAGAGATATGGCAGAAGGAACATTACAATTACTTGTTGTATGAGATGAAATACTTAATTCTTTTTTACAAAAATAGACTCAAAATGTTTATTAAATTTTTGTGGCTTATTGCTAGGCAACTTATTTTGTGGCTGTCCAAATCTATAACTCACAAGCAACAATAATATATTGTTGTTGGGTAATACCATCAGTAATTAATTTATTACCATGACTTTATAACTTTTCTATTATCTGCTTGAAAACAAATTAACCGGTGAAGGATTACGGATTAAGGTTTAATTAAATACACCCAATATTATATTTATTACAATCGAATTATGATTACATTTATGCAACTCATATGAAATATTTTTTTGTGTAATTAATTTTACAGCCTACACAACATGAAAGTTAACGAACTTGGACTCCAACAGTGTGGCAGAAGTTATCATTTGAAGGTGAGTGAATCAAACTTGAGACATATTTCACTTATGTATGGCAGGTATAATTCATGGGTAAAAAAAACTATCAAGGGTTTGAATTTAATAAAGTATTAGTGGGTTATATTTTCATAATTTGCTTCAAGTAAGCATTTAAATTATCAAATCTTACTGGAAAAATATTTTATGGATAAAAAAAACAACTTAATTCCCACTAATATTACCCGTTAATCAATTTATTAATTGTATGGGTGTATGTTAACCCATTCACTGGCTCAAGCACCTATAGGCGCTCAAGGATGACGTAATGCGGGACAATATTTTCCTCCTAAATGATAAACTCTAAAGCTTAGCTGCAGCGTCCAGAGTATGGCTAATGTGTTGTTTTATTACATGTATTTTTAGAATAGAAATAGCTACTACGAAACTAAGTGTAGTCGGGCTAAAAATAAACTTGACGTTTGTTCGAAAAATGGCGATAAATTTGTCTGCAACTGAGACAGTGGATCTTGTCTGCGATGACGTTTTCTACTGCGAACATGAGAGGAAAGGGGTACAGAAGGTATATAGCTGCCATGGAGGTACTACTGTCGAGGATAGAGAGTTGGACTTGCTCGCTAAAGCTGTCATTTTTTGCCAGTTGAGGAAACTACTATTTTTCAACTTGAGAGCTACTAGCTAGAGCACTGTAGGTAGCGAACATACCAGCAGCTATGTCGAAGAGGAAATGAAACTTGACATTCCAGGTAAGAAAAACAGCTATTTACGCAGTATATTCGAGAAAAAAGTAAGAAATAGTTTTCCTGGGAACATAGTTGTCAGTTGATTATGCCTAATAGTTTTCCCAGGAATATGGCGCTAATTTGGTCACAGCTGTAAACTTTTTTTACAAACTCCCAGCAATGAGAAATGATTTGACTGAGCTACCTTTGCTCTCTGAATTACTTTGGACTTCCTATTCATACAAAGGATGATGTCTTTACTTCTGCAAGGTCAGAATTATTGAGATGATGGTAATACTGAGCATGAATAAAGGTTGACAAATAATGAATGGATGAAAAATGAGGAGTATGAGTAAGAAAATTGCTAGAGGGAGGAGTGTGTGTGTGCAGAGGACTCGAATTATTAGCGAAATATTCTTTTATTCTTGATATTCTTTTGCCCAGCTAACAGTCATGCCTCTCCTGGTGTCATCAGTGAGCAAGAGCATTGCTGGCTGAGATAACTGCCTATTATAACAGTAAAAAATATGTAATCATGCACAAGCAATTGCTAATGTTGCACTGGAACACATACATATCACATTGTTGTGATATAGATACGTTGTGGTTTTTTGCTAGGCAACCAAATTTGACTAAAAATGTTGAACAATACATGCACTTTCACGTGATATATGGTTGCTAGATACTTTTTGAACTCCTGATTTTATATTTATTTTTAAGCATTATTCATATAGAAAAAATAAAATTACTGAATTTTATCTGCCGGTGAGAAGGTTAATGACTATTTCACAGTTTACTGTCTTGCACCAATGGTGCGCATAGATTTCCAGCTTTGTTCAATCATTGATAGATAGGCTCCACCCACTAATTTGGGGGTTCCCTTCAATATAAGCTAAGGCTTAGCTTATATTGTCAGAGTGACATATATGTGTGACTGGTTTTGGAACAATCGCCTTAAACGCGGCATCTTAGGTTTTCCTATTTTTTTTCTACCAGTAGGTTGCACAGTGCCTCGGGGCCATCCTCCAAATTTGGAAGCTGTAGTACAAGCCATCTTCACTCTGTGCAGTACAACATTTCAGTATTTTTGTTCAATTTATTATTGCTGATTTGAAAAAAAAAAGCCATGTAAAGGAGTTGCTAAGGCCTGGGAGCATGTCTTGTATTCCGTATACTCCACGTGTCTCCACAACCCCATGAACTAAACCCGTTGCAGATGAATTGAAAGAAATCGAATAGACTCACTGTAGGCCTCTTCTAGAAATGATGATGGCGTGAATTGCATGAGTATGCGGGTTATGTTGACAAGTGAATTAGCTAGTGTGGGAGATTAGAGTTCCCAGGAGCTTCTTGACCTTCTGGCTAAGGAAGGCTAGAATAAGTTCCCCAGAAGAGAGATGAATCAGTTCTAGGCAGGTCGCTGCCACCAGGAGTTAAGCTTCCCTGAGCCCGAGAGAGGTTAATTCTTGGTTCAGTTAGTGTCATAAGGTTAATATGAGATGCAGCAAAAACTCCCAGAATGATACTTAGCCAGCCAATATCTAGAAAACCAGCTATCACAAATGAATAAGGATGCATGAGAAAAAGAAACGTGAATAAACTAGTTAATTAAATAATTACATAATTGATGAATGCAAAGTAAGTAATGATATAATTGATAAATAGGAGAGTAGATAATTAAATAATTACTGAGGAAGGACATGGGAAGTACATCTGAGTCAATGTATGGGTGGAACTTAAACAGTTTAATGTTGGTGTCCATTACACCACATCTCCCCCCCCCTCCCCTTCAGGAAGAAGCTTGCGACCATCCTTGCCTAGAGAGTGCATCTGGAATGAGGTTGTCTGCTCCAGGTCTGTATTCAATGGAGAAATCAAAGTCTTGTAGTTGCAGTCTCCATCTCCACAGACGGTTGTTGAGGGTTGTCGAGGAGAATAATGACGTCAGTGCCTTGTGGTCAGTCTTCACTGAAAAATGGCGTCCATAGAGGTAGAATGCAAAGTGCTTTACTGAGTTAAGCACGGCCAGTGCTTCCAGTTCAGTGGTGCTGTACCTGGTCTCTCTATCAAGTAACTGCCTTGAATAATAGGATACCGGAATTTCCTCATCAGACCTGCAGACACACAACACTCCACCAATCCCATAAGAAGATGCATCACAACACAATACATAAATATCATTGGATGATGGAATGCACAACTCTGTATGATTACAAATAGCAGAAATAATAGAATTAAATGAGCCAGTCATAGTCGTGGTCCACACAAGAATGTCAGGTGAGGTTTTAGTCAGACACAAATTTAGTGGAGCACACAAATCAGAAAAGGATGGAATAAATTTTCGAAAATAACCACACAAACCAGCAAAACTTCGAAGTTGTTTCTTTGTTCGTGGCTGCTTGTAGTGACGAAATTGTTCGATCCGAGCTTCAGGAATAGACAGTGATCCTGCCCCAATGATGTAACCCAGAAATTCAAATTTTGTGCAAGCCCAACGACATTTAGAAGGTTTAACGGTGAGACCAAATAACTTAATACGATCAAACACAAGTTGTAAGTGGTTTAAGTGGTCATCAAAGGAATTTGAGAATACAACTACATCATCTATGTAAGCAAGAGCGAACCTCTCCAGATTTTGCAAGCAACGTTGCATAAGCAGCTGAAAGACACTAGGTGCATTTCTCAACCCAAACGGCATTCTCCTGTACCTGAATTTTCCAAATTTACAAGAGAATGTGGTCAGATCACGGCTGGCTTCTTCAACTGGGACCTGGTGGAAGCCCTTTGCCAAGTCTAGCTTAGACATGACCTTTGCATTTCCAAGACTTGATATGATTTCCTCCGTTGAAGGCATATAGAATGACATAGGAATTGTCACAGAGTTTAACTTGCGATAGTCGACAACTATCCGGATAGATCCGTCTTTTTTTTTCACTGGAATAGGGGGAGAGGACCACTCACTCTGGCTGGGCTCAATAATACCAGCAGACAAGAGTGAATCAAGCTCTTCCTTGAACTTACTCTGGACACTAACAGGAATGGTGTAGGAAGGTGACCAAACCGGGACATTGCTAGTGGTGTGAATAGACATTGTGGTAATATCGGTTTCCCCTGGAATGTCAGTGAGGCAGGATGCATTATGGGAATAGACCTTTTCTATCAATGACTTCTGATCAGGAGAGAGATTCTCACCCATAAAGTGATCAGGGATAACATACTCAGGGTCATACTCAGCACACTCCTCTGAAACAGTCAGAACCTTGTGACAGCGACTATCAGGCTCATCAGTGTATGGCTTGAGCTGATTAATATGTATGACTTTGTAATGAGTCTTAGTGCCATCCTTCCAAGAAACTTTATAAGTTACAGGGGTGACCTGGCTAACTACCTTGTATGGACCTTCCCATGAAGTAGCAAAGGCTTTGCCAAGACCAGGAGTTTTCCAAAGGACTAGCGAACCGTCAGCAAAAGTTCTAAGGGTACCACCATCTCTTTTTTCACGTTCTCTCAATCTATCTTCATTCATACGCACACTCATGGACTGCAATACGGTATTCAAATTATTTTGCAAGTCTGACATGTATTGTGTAACATTAACAGGCTGCTTGCCAGGGTCAGTCCAAAACGATTTTAGAGTGGCAAGAATATGAGGGGTCTCTAGCCCATAATGGAGCTCAAATGGGGTATACCCAGAAATTCTATGAGGCATGTTCCTTAAATAAAATATAGCCAGGTCAAGTACATCAGGCCAATTACGTTCATTATCAATGCATTTTCTGATCACAGATTTGAGAGTTGAGTGAAATCTCTCAAGTTGACCGTTTGACTCGGGATGGTATGGTGAGGTGCGTATTCTATTAATAGCAAACTTATCAGTCACATGCTTCACAACCCGACTCATAAAGTTAGAACCTTGGTCGGTTAAAATTTGGTTAGGAATACCAACATCACGAATTATTTTGAGAAAATTAGTAGCTGTTTCCTCAGCTGTGAAACCTTTCATAGGAAACACAAACATGAAGTGAGTGGCCAGATCCATGGCAGTCAAGATATAAGAGTAACCTTCTTTGGACCTAGGGAGCTTCCCAACCACATCTAGAGCTATTTTCTCGCACCTTTCAGTGATTACATCTACTTCCATTAAAGGTGCTTTAGCAGGTTTAGACTTAGAATTTCTCTGACAGATATCACAAGCTTGTACGTATGCCCTAACATCAGATGCAAGACCAGGCCAAGTGAAACACCGATTTATTATTAACCCTCAGCGCGCATGCGCGTGAGGGTTACAGTACTCACTTTGTCTGTCATTCATTCATTCAGTCAGTGTGTCACTCTGTCAGCAGCGGATCTCGATGATGGACGGCTTTCAGGCTAAAAAAATTATATCAAGTTAGGGTATTCTATTATTTAAGTGCCTTTAATGTGCCAAATTTTTTGTTTTGAATTTAAATATCTAGAAAACACGAGTCAAATTTAGGCCGTTACAAGCTTTACCTTGCGCGGGTCACGCCCCCTTTATACTCAAGCCACGTCACGTGAGCTGCCGACCTTTTTTTCCATTCTGTCACTCTGTCTGTCAACAGGGCACTTCTGGAAGGTAGGAACCAGCCAGGCTCTGAAAGCGGCATCAAACAGCAGAAGTAAGTTCCTTTAATATGCCAGAATTTTGATTTTGGACTGAAAAAAGCGAGTCTTTCCAGAGCCGTGCCATCGTAGGCTTACAGCGGGAACCGCTCCTTAAAACACTTGCTTGTCACGTGAGCCAGCTTGCAGGTTGCAAATCACTTTTAAATAGCTAACAATTACGTGCGTTCAGAGTGAGGTGTTGCGTTGAGTAGTCGTTGAGTGAGCAAGTAAGTACCCTAATAGTTTCTGGTTCGAATCCTCGTCGACAATATTTTTTTTTTCATCTTTTTATTTTTTTTTTTATTTTTTCTTTTGTCTTCTTGCCTTATTTTTCTTTATTTTCCTCTTTCTTCCTACTGTTATTATTTCTTTCCTACCTTTTCCTTTTCTTTTTTTCTAACTAGCGCTGAGGGTTTGCACTTCAGTGCTCTAGTTGATCTGGTATTAGCAATGCCAAAATGGCCAGAGTGGTCATGTGCCAGAGCTAACACTTTGGGTCTGAGTGACTGGGGAAGAACAATAACATCTCTAGTAGTGCCATGGTCTGTACACGTTCCCATTAAAACCTCATTAACAAATCTATAACCCTTTTCTTTATCTTTAGCAAACTGTCTGAGATCAGTTAGGGAAGTATCTGAGGCTTGTAGCTTACACAGACCAGATCTACCTATACCATTTAACTGAACTAATGGCACATCACACAGGATCTTAGCAGATACACTGTCAAGTGGGCTAGGACATGCATCTTCAAAGTTATCAGAGTCAGTATTCTCAACAGAATGAGGAGCCAACACTGGTCCTGTGGAAAGAAAGTCAACCCCAACAGACACATCATCATCAGACAATTGTGGTGAGTCAGTGTGAGTGTCATGGTCAATAGCTGGAGGAGAATTATCTGGCAAAGGGTCAATAACTGAAATATCAGTAGGCTGTGCACCATCAAGTATTTGCTGGTGTTCTCTCTCTGCTTCAGAAGACTTCTGATGCCTGGCTTGTGCTCTAGTTATCTTAACTGAGGAACAGGGTTTGTGAATAGCTAACAGAAGGAAATGACAGAAATCATCCTTAGGCAAATCACTACCCAAAAGAACTGAGTGGTTGTCTAAATCATGAGAGACACCAAACCTAACCCGTCTTCTAGTTCCCTGGATATCAATATCCACTTCAACTAAGGGAAGGACTTGACGCAATTTAAAAACACAGGAGACGGAAGTGGTTCCTGGAACTCTGTCTTTATCACATACAAGATCAGGTGAAATGAGGGACACTTGGGCGCCAGAATCTAACTCAAAAGTGGCTAATTTATCATTGACCTTGCCTTCCAACAAAGTATTAAATTTGTTGGGTACCCCGTTGGTGCGATTAACCACTGAGGAGGTTACAGCATCATCCTCTGAGTCACTGTGAACGAGTTTATTCAGTCCGCTCACTTTCTGTTGTGCGTTATTTGCTGGTTTATCGGACAGTTCTCTAGCTTTCTTTCTCTGCAAAGTTCTACAATTTTCAAGAGTATGACCACGATGCTTGCAATAATTACAGAAAGCATTCTCAGCTGGTTTAGCAACAGAGTCAGCTGATGTAGTGGCTTTATTGTCAGGTTCAACTGAAGAGGATTGTTTCGAGTTGTAAGTACGGTTAGAGCTAAATTTGTTATATTTATAGTCATTCTTAGACCTGTTCAGTTTGAATGCTGGAGACTGAGTGTAAGTTTCAAACACTTTCATTCGCTCAGACCAAGATAGGGGATTCGAAACTGAAATGTGAGCTCTTCCATCTAAATTGAGAGTAGCAACAGCAGTAAATGAAGCTAGAACATCTGAAAATAGGTGTAAAGCTTGGTCAATACCAATAGGCCCTGTCAAAGAGGAAATAGAGGGACAGTGTTTTACTAGCTCATAGAACCTAAAAGAGCATTCTGAATGCCAAGAGGAATCTGGAATGCTGTAACCAACTATGGGTTTAACAAAGTCAAGTAGGTCTTCACTGGAATAACCACAAGACTTTTAAATGACTGACTTTAAACCATGATAGTCTTTAGAGAATGACCCAGCATGACGGAAATAGTACTCAAGTGTTTTCCCAGTAAGTATCTGCTGTAACCCATGCACCCACATTTCTACAGGAACAGGCTGTTCAATAAATGTACGTTCAATCCTTGAGAAGCAGGCATACGCAGTCTCGGAAGACATCATTTTGGGAATGCGAGAGATTTCTTTAGCTGCTTGCTCCCGCTCGCGACGAACCTTGTCTTCGATGTTCCTGATTGTGTTAGCTTTTTGCAAGGTGGTTTCTTTGTCTGCTAGTTCCTTTTGGAGAGTTGCTTTCCTGTCTTCTTTAGCCTTGAAAATTTCCAACTGTTTGGCCTGGAAACGGTCTTGGCGATCTAAGTCCTCCTTTCTCTGTAGTTCTAAATACTGCAGCAGTAGCATTATGTCGCTTGAGGAAGTAGGAGCATCTTTTGAACCCGAAAGAGCCTCACCAATTACTGGCATAGGTGGTGGTCTAGATACACCCACTGAAGGTTCATGACTATCAGTCATTGTAAGTACCTCGGCAGTAGGCTCGCGATCATCCGTCGGCTGGAGTGATGCCGCTTCGATGGAAGAGTTGCGTTTATTCGCTTGACCGCGAGTAGTCATCGAGTGAAGCGGACGGTGAGAAGCATCCATTGCAGAAGTTGGAGGATCCCCAGGGGAGGTGGACATAATGGCATACAAAGCAAAAAGAGACAATGACACAACAATTACACAGGAAAAAAATGTAAGATACAACAGCGTTCTAGACAAATGATTAAATTGCTAGAAAATACAAGAAGGAAATAATTGACTAAAACAATAACAATTCTTAGCATGTACAAATAAACAAGTAAAGGATATGAAATTTAGCTGATATGGTAGAAGTGGAGAGAGGTTGACAAGGCGGCTGATGAAGAATGAGATTTCCAGAGTTACCGCTGCCACCACGTGTGGGAGATTAGAGTTCCCAGGAGCTTCTTGACCTTCTGGCTAAGGAAGGCTAGAATAAGTTCCCCAGAAGAGAGATGAATCAGTTCTAGGCAGGTCGCTGCCACCAGGAGTTAAGCTTCCCTGAGCCCGAGAGAGGTTAATTCTTGGTTCAGTTAGTGTCATAAGGTTAATATGAGATGCAGCAAAAACTCCCAGAATGATACTTAGCCAGCCAAT
>WLWD01001958.1_pt1 | contig 19789 bp, 20 predicted proteins | sample 6712731 | NCBI WGS metagenome assembly WLWD01 (sample SAMN12718690, study PRJNA576275) | sponge metagenome | isolation source: marine sponge | host: Mycale hentscheli | place: New Zealand: South Island, Marlborough, Capsize Point | collected 2014-11-01
TTAGCCGAACACAAAAACGCCTGTTTCACCGAAACCGAAAAAGCCACGCCCACCTTTTCGACCACCAAGTCTACCTCAAGGGCTTTACATTGCAAACACGTTATGGTCTCCTGATAGATGCTCCACACCATTTAAGGTCTCCCCAACTTACTCTCAGCACTGAAAATGTATTAGCCGAACACAAAAACGCCTGATTTACGGAAACCGAAGGAGCCACGCCCACCTTTTTCGACCACAAAGTCTACCTCAAGGGCCTTACATTGCAAACACGTTATGGTCTCCTGATAGATGATCCCACCCCTTTAAGGTCTCCCCACCTGACTCTCAGCACTGAAAATGTATTAGCCGAACACGAAAACGCCTGATTTACGGAAACCGAAGGAGCCACGCCCACCCTTTTCGACCACCAAGTCTACCTCAAGGACCTTACATTGCAAACACGTTATGGTCTCCTGATAGATGATCCCACCCCTTTAAAATCTCCCCACCTTACTCTCAGCACTGAAAATGTATTAGCCAAACACGAAAACGCCTGATTTACGGAAACCGAAGGAGCCACGCCCACATTATTCGACTACCAAGTCTACCTCAAGGGCCTTACATTGCAAACACGTTATGGTCACCTGATAGATGCTCCCACCCCTTTAAGGTCTCCCCACCTTACTCTCAGCACTGAAAATGTATTAGCCAAACACAAAAACGCCAGATTTTCAGAAACCGAGGAGCCACGCCCACCTTTTTCGACCACCAAGTCTACCTCAAGGGCCTTACATTGCAAACACGTTATGGTCACCTGATAGATGCTCCCACCCCTTTAAGGTCTCCCCACCTTACTCTCAGCACTGAAAATGTATTAGACGAACACAAAAACGACGGTTTTACAGAAACCGAAGAAGCCATGCCCACCTTTTTAGACCACAAAGTCTACCTCAAGTGCCTTACAGTGCAAACACGTTATGGTCTCCTGATAGATGCTCCCACCCCTTTAAGGTCTCCCCACCTTACTCTCAGCACTGAAAATGTATTAGACGAACACAAAAACGACGGTTTTACAGAAACCGAAGGAGCCACGCCCACCTTTTTAGACCACAAAGTCTACCTCAAGTGCCTTACAGTGCAAACACGTTATGGTCTCCTGATAGATGCTCCCACCCCTTTAAGGTCTCCCCACCTTACTCTCAGCACTGAAAATGTATTAGCCGAACACAAAAACGCCTGTTTTACGAAAACCGAAGGAGCCACGCCCACCCCTTTCGACCACCAAGTCTACCTCACGGGCCTTACAGCGCAACCACGTTATGGTCTCCTGATAGATGCTCCCACCCCTTTAAGGTCTCCCCACCTTACTCTCAGCACTGAAAATGTATTAGCCGAACACAAAAACGCTTGTTTTACCGAAACCGAAGAAGCCACGCCCACCTTTTTCGACTACCAAGTCTACCTCACGGGCCTTACAGCGCAAACACGTTATGGTCTCCTGATAGATGCTCCCACCCCTTTAAGGTCTCTCCACCTTACTCTCAGCACTGAAAATGTATTAGCCGAACACAAAAATGCTTGTTTTACGGAAACCGAAGAAGCCACGCCCACCTTTTTCGACCACCAAGTCTACCTCACGGGCCTTACAGCGCAAACACGTTATGGTCTCCTGATAGATGCTCCCACCCCTTTAAGGTCTCCCCACCTTACTCTCAGCACCGTTTTCACCCTCTATTCTTCCTTTTAAAGTTATGTTGCAGGAATTGTGTAGACTCAAGTTAGACTGGGATCAGCCAGTGCCTGACTCTCTTTCTCTACGGTGGCAACAGTGGGCATCAAGCCTGCATTTAATCTCATCTCATGCTATTCCGAGACGTATAACGCTATCAGACGTACCTTTCATTTCTCAATCACTGCACGGGTTCTCGGATGCTTCGACCACAGCTTATGGAGCAGCAGTGTACCTGAGAACAGTCCACGAAGATGCTACAGTTACTGTCACTCTAATCACTTCCAAAGCCAGAGTAGCACCCCTGAAGGCTACAACTATTCCACGAATGGAACATACTGCTGCTTATCTCTTAGCTAAGTTAATATCATCTGTGTCTTTTGACTTAAATATTCCTATTTCACAGATTCAAGCGTGGACAGATTCCACTATCGTACTATGCTGGTTGAAAAAGACGCCCAACTCGCTGAAGACCTTCGTCTCTCACAGAGTGTCAGTGATCAATGAACTCATACCCTCAGAATATTGGAATCATGTTTCAACTCGGCATAACCCGGCTGATCTAGCTAGCAGAGGAGTCAACCCTACAACACTCATTTCATCTTCTTTGTGGTGGGAAGGACCGCCCTGGCTAAAACGCCCTCCAGTTCAATGGCCATCTTCAAACTACATAAATTCCAATCCAGTACCCAAACTTAAGGCTACAATAGCTGTAGTAAAACCGCCACCTCCAGCTAATCCATTGTGGTCAAAATTTTCGTCGCTCAACAAACTCGTCCGAGTAATAGCGTGGGTTCGAAGATTCTTTACTAACTCCAAACTTCCAACTCAAAAGCGAATCCTTTCCAATACTCTTGACAGCAAAGAGATCCAGTCAACCAAAACCTATTTATTATGAATGTCACAAGAGGAGACTTATTCGGATGTGTTTGATAATCTACGCAGTGGGAAAAGTCTGTCATCCGGGCATCCACTCTCCAAGTTTGATGTTTCTATGAACGCAGACAAGCTGCTGTGTGTTAGTGGCAGAGTTCGATACACCACTTCATGTCAACTCCCCAAATCTCGGATCCTTCTTTCTCTTAAATCTCCTTTTACTCACTTGTTTCTCTCTACCCTCCATGTCAATTGTAACCACCCTGGTGTGTGTTCTCTTTTATCTATAGTGGCTGAGACATATCATATTGCTGGGCTCCAAAATCATGTCAAACGTATCAGTCGGCAGTGTGCTACTTGTCAGAAGGCTTATGCACGACCTCTCAATCAAAAGATGGGATTATTACTAGCATCTCACACCACACCAGCATCTCCCTTCAATCGAACGGGCATGTATTTTGCAGGACCTTTTACTGTACGACAAGGGTATACGAGGAAGCCAATAGCTATCAAAACATATGCATGCTTATTTGCTTGCTTAACTACACCAGCTATTCACATTGAGTTGTGTGCAGAACTCACTACCAAAGAATTTCTTGCAGCACTTCATCGTTTCTGTGCTAGACGAGGCACTCCACTTGAATTATTCTCAGATAATGGCACTAACTTCATTGGAGCAAAGAAAGAGATTATGGAAGTACAAAGCCTACTTCGAAGCAAGTCAACTAAAACAGCTCTCTCCCACTTCACTACAGAAACCTCAGTCCAATGGCATAACACTCCTCCTCGAGCTCCGCACTTCGGTGGACTGTGGGAAGCTGGGGTTAAAGGAATGGAAACTATTCTCTGAAAGTTACTTGCTCCTCACCTTCACATGTTTCATGAGCTAACTACTTTATTGGCTGAAGCAGAATCTATACTAAACTCTCGAACACTCTGGCCATTGCACTCCACTGATCCTGAGGATCCCCTAGTCCTTACGGCAGGACACTTTTTAATTGGAAGACCTCTGAAATCTCCTCCTACACCAGGAGCAGACTTGAACTGATGTATCGAAATTGAAACGATGGAACCTTGTACGTCAATTGCAACACGAATTATGGACTACCTGGAAAGATAGATACCTACAATCACTTCATGCAAGGTCCAAGTGGCACAGAATGAACTACAACCTCAAGGTCGGCGATATAGTCATGCTCAAAGATGATTTTCCCAGTCAGCAGCGATGGCCCCTTGCCAAAGTTATCCAAGTCTTTACTGGCGATGATGATTTAGTTCGCACAGTCGACATACTCTGCAAAGGGAAGACTTACCGCAGAGCAATAATGTTAATCATTACAGCGGATCAGCCCTTCCCCCCAAGTATGTCTGGGTCAAACAAGACAGAAGTCTGACGCACCAGTAGCCAGTCTGCAATACAGTGAGAAGGATTCCTCGGGGCGTATTATCAAAGATCGTCGAACCTCACCGAACATCGTCGAACATTAGTTTCTAGGATATAATTGTTTACTTTTATTGTTTTTGTCAGTTTTGCCATTTTACCGATATGTTAAAGTTATATTCTACATCTCATATTCTCTACTGCTCAGGTTATATACCAGAGCTGGTCCTTCAGTTTCAATTATCCTTGCCTGGGAGTTACGCCCCAGACAAGCAGTACGCCATAACTCCGCAAAAAAAACTCGGGCCGTGAGGTCGACCTTTCCTGGGAAAATCTTATTAACATTACATAATTCTTTCGTAATAGTATAACAGTCCCATGAAAGGAAATCACTCATAAAACTTTAAATGCGATTTACTCTTGAGTTTAATTTACGTGATGGAGCTAACCGCAGTCTCACCTCCCACAGTATGCGAGCTAACTACTCTCTCAGTGGTCCCACCCCTCACACTAAGTGACACACATTAACACTACTGACAGCTCCACCCACACTTGGTGACACACTGCGATTACACACACTACCCCTAGCAGTGGGCAGTGTACTACCAGTGGCCCCGCCCACAGTCGGGTCACCACCTCCCTAGTCTCCACCTCCCGGAGTGGGAGGTTCCCTTGACAACACAGCATTACCTCCTGCAGTCGGCAAGCCATCCCCCCCCCCCCCCCCCCCATCCACTCTCTCAGGTGACACCCCCCTTGACACCCCCCTTGACAACACCTCCAGCAGTAGGCGTGAATACCATAGTACACACAGAGGCCCACCCACTCTCTCAGGTGACACCTCCCCCCCCCCCCCCCCCCCCCAACAACACCTCCAGAGCAGTAGGCATTGATACCATAGTACTCACAGAGGCCCCACCCACATCCTTAGATGACACACCCCTGACCACCCCTCCTGCAGTAGGCATGGGTTTCCCATTGGCAGTCCCGCCTCCCACAGTAGGCTGGCTGCCTTTGTTTTGTTTACGTGCCACTCCAGACAAGCCTTCGTCAACCCTTCTCGAGGTGCCAACCGCAGCTGACACAAGCTCGGGCACGGCACTCAATGCAACTTGATGAAGTGCCTGTCTTTCACTCTCTGCCATGGCAGCCTTCTGCAGCTTGGCAGCCACCCTAGTCACAGCCAAGACATCTCTCTGCTCCCCGGCACTACCAGTTGTGGCAGTATTGCATGGGGAAGTGGTAACAGGCATGCCCGCCATCCGTTCAAAAGTTATTCAAGTTTTTTTTCTGGCCAACTAAACTTGGACATACTATAGTAGGTCACACACAGTCTCTACTTGTCACGTAAGAACCCCATCACTACCTCTAGTCACTGATCACATGAGAACCTCATCACTACCTCTAGTCACTGGTCACATGAGGACCCCATCACTACCTCTAGTCACTGGTCATGTATGAACCTCATCACTACCTCTAGTCACTGGTCACGTATGAACCCCATCACTACCTCTAGTCACTGGTCACATAAAAACCATCATAACTGCCTCTAGTCACTGGTCTTATAAGAACTTCATCACTATTTCTAGTCAGGCTAAGAACTCGCAGTAAGTGGTGTGGGCACCCGAAGTCCCACCTAGACTATTGTTATTTCATGACAGAATGCCTTGAGCTAGGGATTAGTGGGAAGCACAGAAAAAAGAAAAAAAAAAAAAAAAAAAAAAAAAAAAAAAAAAAGATGAAAAATTCCCAGAGTGGGGGTTAAACTCAGGACCTGAGCCAAGAAATCAACCAATACACACACACACCCCCTACCCCCTCCTTTTACAGGGTGGGCATAAAAACCACTAGTTAAAGCCACTACATGTGTAGCAGATCCTATAATGATATTCATAGCACACTCAGTCTCACCATTTGTGGGATGTGGAGGAGTATGAACAGGGCATGGAGATGAAGCCCTCCATATTGGGTGTACCAGTCATGTGACTACAAACACAATATACTAGCATGACTATTCAAATACAAGAAGGAGTTACCTGCAGTGAAAGTTACAACTTTATAAACTTCAATATTTTGATGAGACATCCCATGAGACATTTCTATTGTCCCATGGGACAACTGACGCTGTGACTGGACAACACTCACTACTCATGCAAACACACACACTGTCTACATATTGAGTGGTCACATATTCACACACATACATACAACTACACTCTGTGCCCCTGTCATTCCATTCACTAATTACATTTGCATTCCAGTATCTTCAGCTCCTGTGGAGAGACTCTTCAGTGTTGCTGGAATATTGGCCACTTGTGAAGGATGCTGTATAAGTCATAAGTTGCTGGAAGAACTCATCTCTATCAAATATAAACAGTTCATATTAAAACAAATATTTTTACAATGAACTACACCTTACCAACATATAACCATTGTTGTAGTAATTGTGTCATTATACGAATCAATAATATTAAACACAATATTAATTACTAAGATTGGATTTTAATTATTGTCCGCACACAAACACACACACACATTCCTGTACAAACTTGAATAGAAGTACAATAGAACTTCAGTCATAATACATTTTTCCTATGGTGTTCAGTTATAATACATTTCCTATGGTGTTCAGTTATAATACATTTCCTATGGGGTTCAGTTATAATACATTTCCTATGGTGTTCAGTTATAATACATTTCCTATGGTGTTCAGTTATAATACATTTCCTATGGTGTCAGTTATAATACATTTCCTATGGTGTCAGTTATAATACATTTCCTATGGTGTTCAGTTATAATACATTCCTATGGTGTTCAGTTATAATACATTCCTATGGTGTTCAGTTATAATACATATGGTGTTCAGTTATAATACATTTCCTATGGTGTTCAGTTATAATACATTTCCTATGGTGTTCAGTTATAATACATTCCTATGGTGTTCAGTTATAATACATTCCTATGGTGTTCAGTTATAATACATTTCCTATGGTGTTCAGTTATAATACATTTCCTATGGTAATACATTTCCTATGGTGTTCAGTTATAATTCAGCGAGCGAGCGAAGCGAGCGAAGCTGACTCTCAGTCGTGTTCAATTGAGATTTCAGATATATATATATATATATGTAGGTATGTATGCGTACGTCAAAAAATTTCGCCCGCGCTTCTAATTACGTAAGTTAGGTAAAGCGTTCACAGTTCCAGTATTTTTCAATTAACGAGCACAGAGAATCCTGCTGCACTGCCTTACGCAACTTTGTTTCAACCAAAAAGTTTATAGCTACTCTCTTCTTGAAACAATTGTTAAGTCTTTGTCAAGCTGCGCTTTTTTGCCACTGCTTTCGAAGTTTATTCAGATAATTCTGTTATTGTTAACTCTTCATGCCTAATCTCATTGCTATTATTTAGCGATTTCCTTCACAAATCATCTTTACCTATACTCATATATTTACTCGCTCGCCATGCATTTGCGCTATTCGAGCGCACCACTAGTACATTTCCTATGGTGTTCAGTTTTTTCAGTTATTTGAACACCTCTCGCTCCAACCTGAACCAAACTTCCCTAAACAGAATCCTTAGTAGCTTGAGTGTTAGAAGTTAAAATCAATCATTTAACAATAGTGTAGTTTTAGGCTCGCTCACCATTTGTGCTCAAGCACATCACTAGTTATACCAACGCACACACACTTCTAGAAATACTCATGATACACACTAGCTCTCTTACTCTTTGAAATATATAAAGAAATTTAAAAAATAAATAAAAATATATTGTGCTAAAGCATTTCTAAATTGCTAAACTTAGCACACCAAGAGCCACGAGGCAAGCGTCATCACATTCAGTAGAAGGCAATAAGGAAACCAAGGTTTTTTAAAAGGACAAGAGATACAGAGAAGCAAGAGAGATAGACAAAGGAAGAGAAGGGAACCCATGAGCTAACGAGAAGAATAAGAAAAACTGAGATGGCTCAGGAAAAAAGAGAGCAAGAGAGGGAAACCATGGATAAAAATACTTTATGCTACTGCATTCCTAACTTGCAAAAGTTAGTGCATCAAGTGCCACTGTGTGGCAAGGTGCTTGCTAGCTTATAATATCATTACGACTATTAGAAGTTACTAGTAACCAACAGTATATTACAATTTATTTTCAGCCTTCTTTACAACATAAACTCACAACAACTTATGACAAAGAAGAGTATTTCTATCTTGCAGGGCAGTTGAATATGTACACCCATAGTAGATCGACTTCTTCAAACGGCTTTAGCACTGGATGCAGCCAAAACCTTGAAGTTTTTTCCTTCTCTCGCAAGCACCTCCACACGCACCAGCAGCAACACGATCCTTTCCTTATTAGCTACTTACTCACCCGGTTCTGGCACATAAGGGTATCAAACCTGACAGGAAATTTCGCAAACCCAAATTCAATCCTGATCACTTTAGGTGCTCTGTCTGCGCGTTTATTTTCAGAGCTGATCACTTTAGGTGCTCTGTCTGCGCGTTTATTTTCAGAGAACTGCCCGGGCCTTAGCAGGGGTTGCGGAGAGCTAGAAGATTCAACTGAAGTGCTGCTGATTCAGCCCAGCCGTTGGTATTCTTGGGCGTTTGGATCTGGATGCTGTTATGGCCACCAAAAGATTTAATGTGAAGTTACCCAAGTTTAAGCTCACCAAGAGATCTACTACTGGACAAGTCAGTCATCAGGTGGTCCCTTTAGGATGTTTAGAAAGGGAGTCAAAGACTGCATTGGAGTCACCTTTGGAGCCTCCAGCACCATCATCTGGACCTCCAGTGTTTAGTGGCAACGAAGCTACTTCAGATGATCAAAGTTTTCCCAGTCTGCACCATATTATGCAAAAGCAGACAGCGGAATCTTGGGGAAAAATTAGGGCGTCCATGCTCAACATTGCTATAGAATCGGAGGCCATGCCAATTGGAGAAAAGTGTTATTTATGTAAGGTTGCAGAGGCTTCCTATCGCTGTTTACGATGCAGCTCTGTGGTATTCTATTGTCCAGAATGTTTTTCAACTGCACATAGTAAAACTAATTTGTTCCATAAGGCAGAAATTTGGGAGGTGAGTACGAGTTTAACTACTTTTTACCAATAATTTTTTTTAAATTAATATGTTCTATAGAATGGAATGTTTCAACCGCTGCCTGCTGTTAAAGTTATTGATACAAGGAATCATACCTGTTCATCAGCTCACTTGATTCCCCTCACTTGTATCTCTGCAAACGGTTAGTTTTTATAGTATGAGCAAAGCATACTCAGAACAGGTTCCTATTAATGTATGCACTAAAACTGTTGCTGGTTTTGGTGTGGAACTCTATGCTGTTCATTGACTGAATGTACTTGTAAACTGTTGGCATGTGGTTGTCTTGCACTCATTTTTAGACGCCTATCTCATATGTATAGAAATTGTTTTATACTAACAAGGGCATTGCTTCATCCAAAGAGACAAGAACTTGAATGGATATACATAACTACTGTATACTGCTTTTTTTTAGTGTGTCATTATACTCGGTATTTGGTGTGTATTGTGCAGTAGTTACATGAGGAAATGGGTACCGTGCATTTGAAGTCTACATCCTGTAACTGTCATGCTTACAACTTGATTAAACCAGCTTACGTGTGATTTTGTGCTATTAGAACACACCACTGCTGCTACTACTCGGTTAAGAAAAGTAGTAGTAGTAGTAGTAGTAGTAGTAGTAGTAGTAGTAATAGTAGTAGTAGAAATATAATAAATATATGTATTTAGGTGAACAACATAGCGTGCAGTTTACTGCATGTGCCTGTGAGCCACTAGTCCACACTATGGTTAGGGCACACTTGTGGCCATCTTCTCCCCAGCGTCCTCATTTCGCCTTCACATTTGAGCTTTTAAATTGGGAAGAAGCTCTGCTCCTAGAAGCTCAAGTTTCACTAAATGACTTTTGTAAGGCCTTGTCCTTTAAGTGCCACTCAATAGCATCAAAGGTAAATCACACCGACAAAGGAAATATATGTATACCTTGTATTGATTCTTGTATTTAGCACAAAGATTTTTATTCCCTTCTGATTGACTCTTTTGAAGAGTATCGGTGGATGAAGTTGGAATTGAGGCATTTGTCCAGCATTTGTCCGAGTCTGGATAGAGGCAATGTGTGTCCTGCTTGTCCAAAGGTGATATAGAAAATGTTTTCTATTTTGTTATAATATGCTCTTTATATGTATATAGAAAAGTGGAACACTTGTGCTCTCTATGGATGCTTTATTTGGTCTCCCTAGAAAGAAAGCTAGTGGTGTTAGTCATAGAGACCCTTTACACAAAGACATTTTTTTTGCCGACCAGTTGTCAGTTGATGAGCATACAGCTTCGTATAAGATGAGTGGACACAGTGCACCAATAGTATGTATTACATTGATGGTAAAATATTGGTGATCATGAATTTTATAATGTGAACAATTTTTAGCACTGTCTGAAACATCACTGCTTGCTGCGTAACTAGAATATTGCATAGTATTGCTGTAAATTGAAAGTGGTGTAGTGAGTGCTATTAAGTCATTTGTACAGCTGGCTGTGCTATTTCAGTATTTGTTCAGAATCCACTGTATCTTGCTCTGATAATTTTTTATGGAAATTATGCATAGACTCAGTACTAACTTCAATATTGAAATTAAATTGCACAAAGAGTTACTCTCTGTGTGTGGCTAGTGGAGCTGACCAAGTTGTACGAATTTGTTGCTTAATTGTATGGTACAGGACATCAATGTAGGTTATAAGCACCTTCAACTTAAAAACAACAACAACAACACTGCCTATTGCTCAGCCAATTCTCTCATTGTGCTGTATAAATGTACTTCATAAAGAAAAATGCTATGGATCCTTTAATGTAACTCCACCCATTTATGTCATGAGTGATGATATACCTAAAGCCGCCGCAAATGGTTCAAGGTTTTATGAAGGAGCAGGCGGAGGCGGACGAGGAAACTAGATTTCCTCACTTTCGCTGAACAGAGTCTTCGACTGAACATATTATGTGGATACTTTTATATATCTAGCTTTGATCACCTATAATATCAGGAACTATAATATATGCAATATCTCAAAGTCACTAATTCACCTTTAAAAATAATTCCACTAAGCATTTGTTATTGTTGTTTGTTTTTTTGGTTTTTTCACTGTGAATGTGTTGTATAGCAATGTAGCAGTTTTTTGGCTGGAGATGCACTTCGTTCATCCAATCGCTATCATGCACTGGATGAAATTGCGGAGTTTGGCTGTGGATGTAGGCATGAGTTCCCATTGCTTTTTATTAATTTAAAGCATGGAGAAAGGTAAAATTCATAAGGTAGGATTGGTAGAAGTTAACTATTACCTTATCTTAGAGTGTCGTATGCTGTGTGGCTGGTGGAAGAACTGGTGCGTCGCATACCAACATCTGTGGACATGAACATCATGTATGATATATCATGTACCCTAGTCAAGCATCTTAAAGCTAATAAGTATGGATATTTGTTGGATCGTGTCAAGTTGTCAATTCCTTCCTTTCATGCTGATGGCCACAATGCTGCTTGTCAGGTAACTTGATTACATTTGTATTCGCTATCCAATGGTCTACAATGAATTGGTTGCAGCCTCAGGCTTAAGCTATTATTCTTTTTCTCTTATCTCAAGGTTGTATACAGTCCACTCCACACTGATGGTATTGGACTGTCAGATGGTGAGGTGATGGAGCGCATGTGGTCATTCCTGAGAGGTTTCAATAAAATGACCAAGGAGATGAGGCCTTCTCACAGAATTGATGTCCTTACACATGCCCTGTGGTACTATGGATTCTCAACCAGAAATAAACTTCGTAAGCTCCTTGCACTGATTTATTTTTTGCTAGTTTAATTACAACTTGTTCTGTTTTTTTTGTTTTTTGTTTTTTCTTGTAGCCACATTGCTCAGTAATCGGTGGACTAAGGCTATTGAAATGCAAAAATTAGCAAAGCAGACATTTGATTCTCTCTGTTCGTCGTTGTCTGGTATGGAATTGCTAATTATATCCATATTAAAATATAACAAAAAAATTTTAATAATAATCTTAGTTGTGTAATAACACAGCTGTGCACGGTTGCTCTTTCAAATGCCCGACAGCATTCCGTGTATGTAATGGCATTTCATTGAATGCATTGCTGCATACCTTGTTCATAAGCATCCCGTGGAATGCATTGCTGCTATACTTAACTGACTCCACATGGAGGGAAAAAACAACAACAAAAAAACAAAAACAAAACAGAACAAATTGTGAACCTCACTCTACCATTTGAAAATTATCCTTATACTGGTCTGATTTGTCGCAATGGTGTCCTTTGATGATTTTGATAGAGTTCTTTATGGGTTTGGTCATTTCTTCTCAAATGTATGGTTGTGGCTCAACTATATCATTTTTTCTGACCATATCAGCTTAGGAGTAAGCACACATGTATTTAGTATAATGAAGTTCCTGAGAAATCAATATGCTAGACTACAGAATTAGTGAGCGGACTTATTTAGTGTAATAGAATTTTAAAAAGCTGGCCTACAAATAGCACGGGAAACCTGTGCTATTAGCGATTAATAGCATTAGTAAAACTATTGAAATAGCACTCGGCTGTGTTTTATGCTGTTTCAATCACATTGCTTGCTTGTACTGTTATTGTGCTTGTCAAATTACTATTATTAAATGAGGTAATTATTACTGTTGACACTGTTGTTTTGTTTGACTGCATCTAGAGGCGGTAACAAGTGACATAGTTCATACATGGATTGTGATATATGAAGAAATAATGACAAGTGGCTTGAATCTACAGTCTGGTAAGAAGTTTCATTTTGTAGTTCGCGAGCAAGTGAGGCGAGCGAGACAGTATTAGGGGTGGACAATTGAAAATTGAGTATATGTTGTATAATATATGGATGGTACATATGCCCTTCAAACACACACGCACAAAGTCTTTTTTTTTTCTCTCCAAAAACGCGGCTTTTCAGACTTACCTTAGTTTCTTCTGATACTACAGCACTATAAGCAAGTCCTACTCTATTGAGGCTCCAAATTGTTCAATATTTCTCAAGAAATGTTTGTTGTAATTTTTTTTAAGTCACAAAATATTGCTGGGTGCAGTTACTATGGCATTGACGACCTTTACCACACACAATTTAAAACAACAACAACAATAAAAAAAAACTCGGCCTTTTTAGTGGCCAGGTGTTCGTTTTCAAGAACTTCTTTCTTGTAAATTAGGGCTTGATTATAAAATTCGGCCTCTAATTTTTAGGTTAAGTGCTTGTGTCAAGTGCTGCTGCTAATGGAGACAGTCAGAATGACTTGATTCCAGATGAATAGATACTAAGAAGCTATCGTTAACATTACTGAGGTAAGAAATTAGTTTGTAGTATATTAATTATATTACCAGTAATCTGAATAATTTAACTATAGCTGTTATTACCCCTCCGTTAGTGAAGAGAACAATTCTAACCGTTTGTTTGTGGCTTCTGCAGGGGGTGGCTTCAAAGTCAAGAGAAGCTGACATTACCACTGTTATTGGTATTGTTCACCTCCATAAAAAAAAATTGGCCTGTATAGGCAGAGCTCGGTTGTCCAGAGTTTGTACATATAGTAAAAGAAATATTAAGACTATAGAAATGGTTGTGTGACATCTAGCTAGGGTGGCTCGCTCGCTCACCATTTGTGCTCAAGCACACCCTTAGTACATAATATGTATTGTTTGTGATAGATTAGCAAGCATTTGTTCTAGTTTGTGTATGATTTAGCATTAGCATAACAGATAGGGAGAAAATACAAGTAATTCCCTCCACCCATGCAAAACAGAGTCATATATTATTTAGTTGATTTATTAGTTAAGCATTTGGGTTCATAATTTTATTTTTTAATTTAGGTGGGGATATTGTGATAACTTCTGATAACAAGCTAATCATGTTTGTACTGTGATGATCTCGCTATTTATTTGTGTTTCTTTCTCACAGATATTCCAGAATGGAAGCACACATATTTTTTACTTCTTCAGTGTTATTATATGACCAAGTATGTCTATTCCAGCCTTCCACATGAAAATTATTATTAGTGTTCTTATAATATAGGGATAGTCTCACTGAAACAACTAGCACATCCAGTTCAGCTAAGATTTTGAGGTCAGTTTATAGGACTGGTACATAATAAGGTATACTTTCAAATAACTTAAGGGTCTGGTGTATTCAAAGGAGGCAAGGGTAAAGTTTAGCACAAGTTTTTTCTTTTCTATTTATAGCTTTAATGATCAACTTGAGAGGATTGAAAAAAAGTGGGATATTTCTTCTAGATGGACACCTAGCAGCTGTCAGTATGCAGAGGTGAAAATGCATTTGTTATCTGAGAAGGTTCGTTGCATTCGTACTGCTATGTGGTCTTCAGTCGTAAAACGACATTATCTACTCAGGATGAAGGCAAAATATGCAGGTATATAATATTGTGGTGATATCACTATCACCACATTCTTGAACATATTATTATCACTGTACTAAAATAACTATTTTTAAGGATAGCAATTTCTCATGCACAAACAATTCTAAACAATTAACACGTCATATATCATAAACATAATCATGCATACTTATACAACAGCACAGTGGTGGCGAGCGAGCCACGCCCAATTTTGCACGAGTTAATTTTTTACGCGATCTTTACCATTCAAGGACATTTTTCATAAGAGCTGGTTTAACCCAAAGACGAGAGCTACAGCTTGCTTTCGTTGCTTGTTGCACTGCACAGTTTAAGTTCTTATTGGTTGAAACTTCATTGTTAGTTAAAAATTTACATCCTTCGATAAAACTTTAAATGAAGTTAACTGATAGCAAAAAACGAAGAAGTAGAGTGTTGTAATCCTTTTGCCTACTTCAAAATAGTATTCTGAGCAGTGGAACGAACGCTACAGCTAAAAAATGTTATATGAAAATTTTGTGAAAAATGAAACGGGTCGTTATAAGCTCCACCCAACTTACGTAATGCACTTTTGAATAATAGTGCGAGAGGTGACGTACACACATGTACCTATATTATCATATTATTAACTTTTTTCTCCAAGTTAAACCCAAGAGTGTCTCGCTCGCTCGCCAACAAATAAATAAATATCCCTGATTATTTATTGTGTTCCTGTTAGTTGTTCGCTCGCCAATTACTTATTATACTACTTTGTTAAATTTTGGGCTGATATGTTGAGAAAATGCAAAACAGTCAGTTCTGCATAGATACTAGCTTTTGTTGGTAATGCCCCCTATGTAGTATGTACATGAGCAAATCATTTCTTGCTACCACCCTCAGTAGTGTTGCTATGCAGAGTAATTCATTGAGTGCTGGAATTGGAGTTGCAAAACTACCAGTGTGTGTCACTTGTGCATCAAACTTCTGTTATGAAGTCAGCATTTACATCTACCATTAACATTGCACCAGTTATGTTGACAACCTGATTATATTTGATTAAGAATTGATTTTTGTAATATATATAGCTATAGTCTGTTCAGGTTGAGTTGGCGCGGTAAAAACCCTTTTGAACGGAAGTAGCTATGCTTCTGGGGTTTGCACCATTCAAAAGCTCATGTCGAAGTGGTCCAGAAACTTCCCTTTAAAAACTTCTGAGCGGGCAGGAAAGTGCTGTTTCAAAATCCAATAGCAAAGTCTATGGGAATAAATACAACCACACGTTTCCCGCAGTACACGCACCCGTATTTAGTTTCTCTCGTGGGTGTCGACAATTTCACGCGCCCGAGGTACTTACTGTCATGTGACCTTAATTGCGGTTTCGGCAAGTGCATTCCAGTTTAGCCGCAGTAGTGGTCACGCCAACTCAACCTGAACAGACTATAGTGTATAGTAGCACTGAGAGTTTGCACCTTTGGTGCTTCATTTGCACCTAGTAATGGTGCTACCTGAATTGTACTAGTCACACTGCTAGAGCACTCCATTATATACCTCCTATTTTTTGTTGTGTTGTTGTTGTTGTTGTTTTGTAGATGGGCAAAAAGTAGCTAAGAAGCTATGCGGCAGCATCACTAAGGAAACCAAAGTGATTAAAAAGCTCTGGCAAGAGTATACTACAGCTACGTTTGGACTAGATTCCAATGAGGATCTTCCTGATTTCAAAGACATTTTGAAGCCGAGTTCAGAATTTTGGTCGCGAGAACAAAGTGAACCTTGTACTTTATCAAACATTCCTTGGAAAGTAAAGGTTGAAATTATTAATGCATTTTTGCTCACTAAGAGATGCGAGGAAGAAATCCAGATGTTAAAATCTGACATGCAAGAAACAGTGCTATATTGGTTCCAGGTTGTGTCTAACGTTTCGGTGAAACTTGAAGAGCTCCATTCTCTTAACGACCCGTTCACAAGAGGAACTAAGTGTAAACTTTTACAATTGAAGGAGCATGCCTCACTTCAATACCATCGAGCAACACGAATATTTTCTGCACATATCCCTCTTCTAGTTTCTCCCAGTATTCCCAGTTCTATATCTGAGCTATGTGAAGATGATTTCAGACACAGAATCAGAGAGTGACATTAGTGATATTGAACTCTAACATTATATTTTATGCTTTACACATTGCCACTGTATGAAAATTGATGGTTCATACCTGTAATAGTTGACACACTCTTAAATTAGCTGGACCTTCAGTGTGTGCATGCGTGTGCATGCATGTGTACATGTGCATGTGTGCGTGCACTCGTGTGTGTCATCCTGGAAGTCCTGGTGTGTGTGTGCATGTGCTTGCGTGCATGTGTGTCATCCTGGAAGTCCTTTATGAGTATCAATAGATAGTACCACTTATATGATGCCAAGCCAAGGTTGTTCCTCAGCAGAAGACCTGCACCCCTCTCAGAGTGAGACACATCATCATTTGGTGCACATAGGGCAAAAGGAATGTATGGCTTTGTCAAGTGGTATCTTTTTTTTTTTTCTTTTTTTTTTCTTTTTTTGTAGTTGTATAAAGTCAAGAAGGTCGAGAGCTGGCTGGAGGGAGATGTGTAGGCTGGGGATGGAGAATTATTGTATGGGGAGGTAGAAGTAACAAGGAAATCGGCAGCAGCCAAGGAAGTGGTGTGTGCTCTACGACTTTCAGGCCAGAGAGAGTGATAGGAAGAGACACAAGTGCTTAGGAGAGAGACGGAAGCCAGTGAATGAACAGCGTGGATCAGTACAACGTCAGCAGTGTGAGAGGTGGTTTCACCATAGAGGAGGCTTGCTGGCTGTCCACAACTGCAGGCCCGACAGCTGGTGTTCACTGACAACTCCATGCACATTTTTTTGTCTCCCCTATGGTCAAGCATAGCAGTTTAATGACAGATATACTAGACAGGACATGAGGTGTATGTGTGTGTGCACATGTATGTGTGACCTTAAGCCATGGAAATGGCTACAAGTCGACTAACATTTCATGATTGAACATCAAGTAGTAAATCCCATTGTATGGAGATTGAGGGAACAGTGTTCTAATCAGAGTGGGATGGGATTTTTCCTGCCAAGTGTCTCAGCTTCCTTCCCCTAACTCTCAGCTTCCCTACCCACCCACCCACCCCGCCCCACACCCAAATATTTGCATGCTATTTGATGCAGTATGTGATGTTGTGGCTGAGCCTTAACTATAGCATTAATTTGTACAACATCAGCAACATTACTGCATAAATATGAGAAGTAGACTGCCTGAACTTCTTTCCCAAACAAAATGTAATTCTGTTTAAACAATGCATTGTAAACAGCTAGCTCCTTTTTCTGTTGCATGGATTTGTTGAATCATTATTTGTGTGAGTCGATTTGACTGTTCATACAATAGCTACTGTCAAGCCACAGGATCATAATAATATATCTCCCCTCATACAGCATCTTTATGCATGCGTAGACCTCCTCTTTGGGACAATACTTGTACATAAAATCTATCTGAGTATTTCCAGTATGAACAGTCAAATGGTAAAAATTAGTTCAAGAAATCCCAGATTGTAGTCCACATCTCCCTGATAGGTTCTTGGGCTCACTTCTCAATCTTTTCTTCAGCTCCTTTCATAGCTTTTATCACTGAGAGAGTGTCAGTTTACAGGCATGCAAATTTTACTGCACGTAACCTTCCCCATGTAGCTTCAATTGTCTCATCATGTGTAAAATATGAATAAACAATTTAAAATACTTTACATTTAGAACAAATCCACGAGTTACAAAAATTATTCACACTACTGTTTACACATGACTTGTGAAATAACACACGGCACACAGAACACATAATGAAATTAACATCTGAAGTGTCATCACGTGGCATGCGACAAATACAAAGTATTCCTTCTTCTTCGGAATGCTTCACTCCACTACCAAAACGCATTTGACGCTTGCCAACCTTGGGAAATGGCTCCATTTTCCCATCATTTAAGCACTGAAGCAAGTGTTTTCTCATGGCAGACGTGTCAAATGCACAACTTACTGGACTATTGTTATACAATATCTCGACAGCATTCGCAATAGCATATAAGCCACAATCATTGCCATTAGACTGTGGCAAAATGTTCATAACATCAAAACGGAACACATTTGCCAGTGGTCTCACAAACGAACATATTTGCTTCTTCACATCCAACTCGATCTTCGTAGGAATCATGCTGTCAAAAATCTGAGCTCTGTCTCTTTCTCCTCTGTCCAAATAAACATTAATATTAGTCACAGTTACCCAGTGGTTTTCGTTGACATGTAAAATTTGGACATACTTTTTATTTAATCCAATAACATCAAACGATAAATTTTGACCTCGAAGACTTGACTGCAGTCCACATACAGAAAATTGCTGTTTCAATAGTCTTTGTGCTGAGTCAATGACATAGTCATTTAGCCACTGGTCTGTGAGAAGAACATGAAATTCTGAATACTTCGAATTATTCAGAGGTTTGGTGGTTGGAGATGTGGTAGTAAATTGAACGCAAGTAGGAAGTTTGGAAGTAGAAGATTTATGGACGAATAAGAAGGGTTCATTGCCAGTAGAAGACTTGTAGGGTTCAGTAGTAGAAATTTCTGATGTGCTAGATTTGGTGGTAGAAAGTTTGCATGTGATGAGATTAAAGGTGGAAGGCTTACAACTAATAGGCATGAATCCAGAATTAGGCTGAATGGGCGGAATAATAACCTGGGACGAGGAGGTAGACATACGTGTAGAAGATATAGTCGAAGTAGGTGCTGATGCTACCATTGACTCGTAGGCCAATGATGTTGGTTGGAGGATAGACAATATAGAAGATGCAATTGATTTCGCCAGTGTGGCTGTGGATACAGTAGATTTATGCATGCAGGACGTGGGAGAAGATTTGAATGCAGCTAAAGATATAGCAAAAGATTTAGGTGTAGATACAGAGGTAGATTGGAACGTGGATGCAGCAGAAGATTTGGGTCTGGACGTGGCAGCAGATTTAGATGTGGCAGAAGATTTAGATGTGGCAGAAGATTTAGATGTGGCAGAAGATTTGGATGCGGACGCAGAGGAAGATTTGAGTGTGGACGTGGCAGAAGATTTCGATGTGGACGCAGAGGAAGATTTGAGTGTGGGCGTGGCAGAAGATTTGGATGTGGACGCAGAGGAAGATTTGAGTGTGGGCGTGGCAGAAGATTTGGATGTGGACGCAGAAGAAGATTTGAGTGTGGGCGTGGCAGAAGATTTCGATGTGGACGCAGAGGAAGATTTGAGTGTGGGCGTGGCAGAAGATTTCGATGTGGACGCAGAGGAAGATTTGAGTGTGGGCGTGGCAGAAGATTTCGATGTGGACGCAGAGGAAGATTTGAGTGTGGGCGTGGCAGAAGATTT
>WLWD01005466.1_pt1 | contig 19788 bp, 15 predicted proteins | sample 6712731 | NCBI WGS metagenome assembly WLWD01 (sample SAMN12718690, study PRJNA576275) | sponge metagenome | isolation source: marine sponge | host: Mycale hentscheli | place: New Zealand: South Island, Marlborough, Capsize Point | collected 2014-11-01
TTAAGTCTTTGTTGTTTAAGGCTTTAAGCATCTTATTTTACAGCAATTTTCACCTTAATACTCACTGGACTGTTTATCATCTCTATGATTTATCATGGAATCAACCGGTTCTTTAGACCTGTTGGTTTTATGGTCATGTCATGACACGTCATGGTTTTATGCTTTTGTGTTGTTGGTTTTTACTCAGTTGTGCCTCGAGTTCTTTTTATGAAAAACTCAAACAATCTTGTATAGCTAGCGAGCTATTGCAGTTATGATCATGTCAACTTTATAGTGCACCTCTTAACTTGCACACAGGATCTCTATTGCTCTCTCACAGCACCTGGTAATGTGTTATGATCGTGTCAACTTTATAGTGCACCTCTTAACTTGCACACAGGATCTCTATTGCTCTCTCACAGCACCTGGTAATGTGTTATGATCGTGTCAACTGCACCACAATAACTCAGCAACTTCATGTCATATAAAGTTACACATAATGTACATTACATAAATTCACACACACAAAAATAACTTATGATGTCATAAATAATTATGCAGTACTGTCAGTGCTGCTCGTGTCAGGTCTGCTCATTCTGTAGTAGTAATAGTAGTAGTAGTAGGGGCGTGGTTCTGAGGGGGCAGCGCCAGTTGTCTGGACATGTGTAGCTTGCAACTGCGTTCTATGAAGGGTAAGAAGAAAGGAAGAGCACCAGAAGGAGGGAGAAGAGTGAGGAGATCTTCAGGAGAACAGAGTTCCACCACATGATCCAGGGCAGCTAGAAAGAAAAAAAAAATACATTACCTTTTGTTGTTACTGTTTCTCATGTATTCTCTTCCTTACATTTATAAAGAGAGATGTACATGTGGAGCTCTGGGGGAGGAGATGAATGTCTCATATGTTGGGAAGGACTTAGAGATGGCGGTGAGGGAGGAGTCAGCACTGATGGTGACAAGTGTCCAGGAGGAGGAGGAGGAGGAGGTGAAGGGTGAGAAGTGAGAGGTGGAGACAACTGAGACGATGATACATGATGGAGATTACTGGGGAGACCGGCAGAGAGACAGTTATGGAGTAACAAGTCAAGAAGAGTCTTCCATTGTGTCAAATCTGGGCTAAAATAGGCGTGGCAATAGTCTACTATGAGGGCGGGGCACTGAGACAATACCAGTTCTACTGCCTGGGAAAACAAACAAAGAAATAAACAAACAAACAAACAAACAAACAATAAATAAACACATGGACAGAAGATCAAGTGATGACAGTGTGGGTGTGTATAAGAGTTTGAGTTCTAGTTTACCTGTTCCATTTTTCCAGTGAGAGGATACACAAGTAACTTGAGAGTAAATACTCCAGGTAACCCCTCCTCAAGACACTCCTCCACATGCTGGGCCACACCCACCATGTGGGCAGGGCTTGTAGTGGCCTGCCCACTGGTTAACAGTGCCTGAAGCTGCATGAGATCTTGCAGAGTGACTTGGGCAGGCTTGTGAGAGCTGCCGTCAAACGGAGGCAAGCTGTCCAGCCACTTATGGCGAGACCCATACAGACTGAAGGGAGTTGAACTTGGAAGGGGTGTGGTCTTGGAAGTCAAGCGTGACACCAGTACGTCTACAAGATGAAGCTGTAATTGAAATGGAGGATGTGATAAATGATGAATGCATCCTAACTGTTCACCACTGAACATTCTTTTCCACACACATTACAAGCAGTACAATACATTCCTACAGTCAACATAACAACTAACATACTTCCCACATCTTATCTCATTCCAGAAGTGTAGCAGGAGCAAGCCCACATGAGATTAATCTCACACCACACAGCATCACCACTCACCTGTGCACACTGCAGCATTTCCATGGGCTGGTCTTTGACCTGTTTCAACAATACTCCTTCCAGGAAGTGTTTGAGGACCAGGTTGTTGACCAGACTCATTCCCGCTCCACTGTCACACTGGTCTGCATCATCTCCCTCAATAAGTACAAATAACATGCCATAACATCCCAATAGTCAATCTATTCCTCCTCTCACACGTGGTACACACCCTACACATCCAGTGTGGTCACACACACACACACTCACCTGTTGTAGTAGAGTCACTATGAGATCCAGTGATAGTTCCATTACCAAGTAGATGATAGAGACAGTTCAATAGACACACCTCCTTTCTTACACGTAGTAACTATATACACACACACACACACACACATGTATACACACACTGCACCCAGTGACCACTGGTGCTAACGATGAATTAGAGCAGCCTTAGTGCTATGTGTGCAACTTCTTAACTCCTTTAAGTTATATAGTAATGTTCCAAAGTAGTCCTTAATAAAAACTAACTGTAACAATAATTGATAACACTTAATCTTCTCTATCTAACAATAGTAATTGTACTATATATAATTCACACCTTGCCCAAGCTAGTGAATGTATTCTCATCCATGTTGACAATGAAGTGGGTGTGGTTTATGAGATAATCCTCCAATAGAGAGTCCTTCATGTCCTTCACTCTACTTGAGGCTTCACTGCTCATGCCCAGTCTTAATAACAACGTCACCTCACACAGGCTGCCTAGGAAACTACCCACCAGTAGGCGGAGTCACAGCAGTGTGAACATTATATGGATTACAAGCCTTACAATTGGTTTTCACTGAGAGAGTCTTGCTGCTTGAATTCCCTCACCTTCTCCAGAGCCTTGTCTAGAAAGAAAGAATAATTAATTAATCAATAAACATTCACAATATAATATGGAAGGTAGTAAATGATTCCATAACTTAGTGGCACTGTCATGTATTAGTTTTTGTTGTAGGTAGCGAGTTGTTGCTCCTAATATAAGATTCTAATATTTCAAGAATATTTAATTATAATTATAAAACTTGTTGCACGAGTCAGCGTACAATGTGGGGTCATATCTCATGAGTGTGTGCAAGTAACTTCACAAGCCCAAGGCGAGTGAAATACAAGTGTGAATGCCATCTCTGTATTGTACATAAATAGTTTGATATAGATTGGAGGTAACTCCGCTATACTTCTTGTAATTCAAATGTACGCACAGCCACATTGGAACGTTCAATACGAGAAAATCTTGAATGCTAAGGAAGTATCCAATGTATAATAATATGTGTATTTATATACAAGCTCATTGATACAGTTGAACAGATTGTACAAATAAATAATTAGAATTAAAAGAGAAAAGGAAGGAAAGAAACACGAGCACATCCATACCAGGCGCTAGGAGTGGTCCCAACCATGTCTCCATGACAACCATTGGAACATCTCGCAGTCTGAGCTCCGCATACAAGTACAGGACAAGGTTTGCTTCCTTTGGAGTGAGAGGTGGCGGATATGACACTTTACCATCTCTGAGCATCACATCCATGTAGTTGAGTAAAACTGTGTAGGCAGACGAAGGTTTCTAGAAAAACAACAACAAACAAACAAGAATTGTATCAAAGTGCTCTATTAATTTTTTGCTTTTAATTATTAGTGGGTCCGCCCACTAATTCACCGAACAAATTAACACTTTTTACTTTAATTTCACACACACACACACACACACATTCATTATTTCTTGTACACAGGCCAACACACTATATTCAATTTCTGTTTTGTAATGCAGTAGGTGGGGCCAGTGATTGATATGCTACGGTGGGTCCTAACCCACGTAGATTCATCCTCATGCTGATTTCAACCATAGTAGCTGACAGAAATAGCCTCTATCTCCTAAAGATCATTCAAGTTAGTAAGAGTGGGGTTGAAACTGTGGGGACCAGCAGCTGCCTTGACAGAGTTCCTCCCTGGTTCCCACATTCTTCTCTTCATATAGTTTAGTGTGCATGCAAGTTTTAGTAACCCTTTCAACCATCTAGTGCATTCCCTGTGTTCATTGCATCTACTGACTAGCGTGGATTACCCCAGGGCTATACTCACAGGAGAGGGGAGAAAGAAGACTACATCAATGAGACCGAAATATTAAAATCTTACCGTAGTGAATTGCTTGGTGATTGTGTTGAGGACCACGCCCACTGGCTGATTAGAGAGCTGCAGGTATCTAGGTGCCCAAGCCAAGCCGCTCTTACTGCTAGTGAACACACACAGAGACAGAGCCAGAGGCAGGCAGTTGGTGCGAATATCTCGCACCAACTTCTCCCTCTGGTCTGAGGTGATGCTGGTATTGAGTAGAAGTTGAGTATGCAGTAAGTTGTGGGCTTCATACAGAGCATGTTGGTAAAGGGGCGGCGATGAATCCTTCATTAGGTCTGCTAGCTCTGCCTACAATAGGTGTGGCTTGAAATAAAGTGGTTTTAGATACTAAGCAAGCTTACAAATTGCTGGTGCATCGCCATGACCTTCTTCTTCTGCAGGATATAGATGTTCCAACTGGAGTCTGGACTCTTCTTCATGGAACTACACACACACACACACACACAGAGGGGAATACCCAGGGAATACCCGGTCACTTCATACAGAGCTAGTAAATTAAAAACAACAACAACAACAAAAAGTTAGAAGCATTAAAAACTTTATTCCTATGTATAATCATACTGGTTGCCATGACACTCACAGTGTTTTGCTGGATCGCACATGCTCAGTTGTGTATATCTTGGTAAGGACGACCATGTGGTCTACACTGCTGACAAGGTGACATTCATTACTGACAAACTTGTGGTCGGAGACTAAAGTCAGGTCCAGCGAAGGAGGTGGGCAGGGCTGAAAGGTGTGGTGAAAATAACACTCTAGTAAAATTAATCATAGAAATGTAGACAGAATGCAATTCTCTCCCACTTACCAACCCTCCCATCTAAACCCAGCACATGCACACACACACACAAACCTTTCTAAGCCAGTGTGTTGATATCTTGTCGTATTCTACTCCAGCTGGCATTCTTGTGATAGCAGTCTAAACATCAAACACAACAATTATAGTGTCACATGACAGACACATGACTCTCACTAACCACACCCTTCACTCATAGTAATTAATAATTGAGGTGAAATTTTAACTCCACAGAACTCAATCATTTTAGGGTACATTACAATTCTAAGCATCTCTATTTGAATTCTGACTCCACCCACCTGCAGTGCTCGACTGGTATAAGTCTCCACTGACTTGTCTGACAGAGCATGTAGGAAGGCGTGGTCACACACTACAGCCTGGGTGGGCGACATAAATGAGAACGAACATGACAGACATGCCCTCAGGTGAACATCATACTGGTAACCATGGTAACTGTTGGCAAGGAAACAGCTGATCCCCACCAATTGTCTCCTACCTATGTCATCTGAACACACATACATACATACAGACTATACTCCATTGTGGCCAATATAAAATGTACACTCTAGAGTGTTATCATCTCGCAACCTACTTGTCACTACGATAGGGAGGAGTTGTACCGTGTGAAGCCACGCCCCCTGGTCCGCAGACTCAGAGCCTTGTAGTGGAAACCTGTGGATGGAATGTATGAAGATGTATTACAGGAAACACAGGACACAGGCCAGTGTACTGTATGAAGATGTATTACAGGAAACACAGGACACAGGCCAGTGTAATGTATGAAGATGTATTACAGGAAACACAGGACACAGGCCAGTGTAATGTATGAAGATGTATTACAGGAAACACAGGACACAGGTCAGTGTAATGTATGAAGATGTATTATAGGAAACACAGGACACAGGTCAGTGTAATGTATGAAGATGTATTATAGGAAGCACAGGACACAGGTCAGTGTAATGTATGAAGATGTATTATAGGAAACACACAGTGTAATGTAAAATTGCATGTCAAAATTAGTTTAAAGATACTAATTACCTGCTAATAATTTCATTAACAGATTGTCTTATCAGCACTGCCATACAGCAGTTAGAAGCACCATGTGGATAATCATTGTATATTTGCTTGCATTGTCCCACTGAAGTGCTATGGCTCTTAGAAGTTAGCTCACTAATCATGAAATGAAGGTCAAGCTCTACAACACTTAGAGATACTTATCTCTAAGTGACTACGGAACTTTTAGCATATGGGGATCAAGTTCAGCTTGCTTCAAAAATCGCAACTGGATGGTCAAATGATGAGGTAATAGACCCAAATTAACAGCGACTTCTTAGATGGTGACTCATGTAGACCAGATGGAGAAGACATTTAAACCAGGCGTTGGACCACAACTTAGCTACAAAAAATGCACGAGGAAGAAGACGTTATGCTGAAGCTATGATAGTCCAATTCCGATATTATTTGTAGCTCTTTTTTCTTATGTAGCCATTTTTATTGAATAGTCTTAAGCAATTCAGCAGTGAAGGTGTAACTAATAAGCTGATAATGATATTTTATCACTATGGATATCTCTCCAATCAATGCAACATCATCTCCACTACCCCAGGAGTTCACAGGATTTATAATGAGAAATGAAACTATTCATTAATAGCCATGTCAAATATATCCATGTATGTATGCAAGTATGAATGCTTGTATTATTTCTGTATGAACGTATGTCCGTATGCGTGTATGTGGACACATGTGTATGTGTGTATGTATGTATGCATGCATGTGTGTATGTATATATGTATGTGTGTATGTATATGTGTATTTATGTATGTTATTGGCGAGCGAGACAGTATTAGGGGTGGATAATGCAAAATCAGGGTATATGTTATATGTATGGCACGTATGCCCTTTAAACGCGCACGTGGGTGACGTTTTTTTCTCTCCTAAAAACACGACTTTTGAGGCTTGACCCCCCTTTCTTCTGACACTACAGCTTTATGCAAGCCTTACTTGAAACTTGGGCTCCAAATTGTGAGCTTTTGTTTTTGTAGCTTTGAACTTGTTGTCAAGAATTACCAGTAATTCAGATAGTCAGAATGGCTTCAATTTGATACTCCAGAAAGTACCAATACTCATGAAATTTAGGTAAGTAGTAACTCCATATTTGTTGTCTGAATTACAAAAATAACACTGACCTATTTTTTTTTGTAGCTGAGAGCTTCAGAGTTACTGGTAATTGAGGTAGTCAGAATGGCTTAAGTTTGATAATACAGAGGTTACCATTACTTATGTAAGATAGTAATTTTGTATTTCTATGCTCAAATTAATGTTCAACTGCTACTATACTGCTGTTTTTAATTGAACTAAGCTTAATAAAAATTATGTATGTAGTAGCAATACTGCAGTTTTATGTACTTAACTTGAGGCTCGCTCGCCATTTGTGCTCAAGCACATCACTAGTATATAAATGTATGTATATATGTATGTATGTATGTATGTGTGTATGCATGCCCATAAATACCTTCTAAACAGCATTGTGAGCACTCGTGACCTAGTAGGCGTGGCTTGTCCTGATGATGACACACCCGTTTCCAGCCTGACAGAAATGGGTTGTCCTGGTACATGTTCCACTGGTCCCAACACCTCCACTGCATTACGATCTGATACTTTGCGACTGCAAACATTAGTAATAGAGGGCAGTGATAGAATGCCGATAATGGGGGCGTGGCCAGATACATCGCAAGAAGGTTGTCGTTGTATCCCGGGGAGTGTGATATCCACGAGAGAGCTGCTTGTGCTGGCAGGAAGACTACTGGCCACCTTCTCTTCCTCCCACACTCTGAGTGGTGACCACTTGACAAATCCCTTGTCTGCAGCCACTGGATCTTCCTGCTACACACACACACACACACACACACATACACACACACACAAACACACACACACACACACACACAGTGGAACGTGGCATTCCCACTTTATCAGACTAGTGTTTACTAAGAAAGTGATGGTGTCATATTATCTCACATTTAACATGCGTACTAGTAATTTATCTTCATTTACTCTAAGAGTAGTAACGAGTGATGATGTGGTATGATTAGATACAATATGCTCATACCGGTCTGTAAGACTCAGTACACGTGTGAGGGTCAACAGAGCAGCATCTCCAACAATGCAGTCACTTCTGAAGGTGTTTTTGAAATGGAATATTGGACGTTGTATAAATCTTTAATGTATTTAAAACATTTAAATTAATCTGCCTTAATTGATCTGAGCCATGCAGTCTACGTGTGGTTTCTGTATTGCAAGTGAAGATGGTAGACTCCAGACTCCTATGTATTTATAGATGGTTGGTACATGTTCACTGTACTGGTCTACTTATTATAGTGATATCTATGCCCAACAGTTATTGGTCAGTCTAAAAAGCCTAGCTCATAAGTAACACAGTGAAAACTTTCAATGTTTACTGACTTAATTGCATATAACCCATTTATAGTTTTCTTTTTATTAGTGTGTGTGTGTGTGTGTGTGTGTGTGTGTGTGTGTGTGATAGATAATAATGTTCTATTGCTCGTTATGAAGTCCATGTCATGCTCTTGAATGTGGCATGGCATGTGCACCCAAACACATTCTTCTCCAAGTCATATTCGAACTCAAGAAACAACACATCACATAATTCATGCCACATCATCTCAAACATAACACACAACACATGTGTAGACTGTGTTGTACAAGTCAGTCATGTAAAGGTAGCACATCGTGTATTACACATGTTCATGCCATGTACTCACCAGTGCTGTGCGTGCTGTCATCCTCCATCATAACTACCACATGAGAGTGTTGCTGTTTGTCCCTTCAAATACTTGATAAGACTTGAACTATGTAATAATATACAATCACAGAAGTTACAACCTGAAATGGTTTATATTGTAGATGGCGTGTATGAACACAAAGCTCTAGACACCTGAAGATAAGGATGTCTGAAACTTGAATATTGATTTCCACTCTACACACATACATACACACATACATACACACCACACCCACTTGCTTACCTAGAGTGCCACAAGATCTCACTAAGTGTCTTCTTTATCTCATTCTCCTCTATATACAAACACAAAATATAATACATAAATAAATACATAAATAATGTATTCCCTTACATTCTGTAGGCAACCTTCTGCTGTCTGTTTCTATAAGATTCCTTCTCTATGAGCACAGTGTACAAGTTTTCTTTATATTTAAAGTAGAGACAAAACTCTGTGGACTGTTGTGAAGAAGATAATCAAGCTAATTTAACTTCAGTTGTAATAAGTGTGACAGTATGAGGGCGGGGCAAGGGCTAGGGGTGTGGCACTGTTGGATACAGTCCAGATGAAAAGTGAGCAAAGACAGTCTTCTGTAGCTATTTCTTTAACATCTTTCTCTTTTAGCAAGTTCAGTACATGAACTGTGTAAATGTAAACGTGCCACGCCCACAATCTCCTGTGAGTTCCTTTATATCCTTTTATTTTAGTAAATGTAGCATATCAGTAAAGGTTAACAGGCCACACCCATTTTTAATCAGCACTTATCAACATCAATAATTTGGAGATACAAGTTTCGGAAAGTCTAGAATAGTGACATAGTCATTGTTGGAATATAGTTCTAGTAGATGATCACAACTACTACAACATGGAGATCCACTGCTTAGAGCTGATTCATGAGGATTATTAAAACAACCAACTAGATCCAGTGTCAACATACTCTTATATTGCCATCCACTGACTAGAACTGCTGAACCATTTACACTAATGCTATTACTGTTGATATTAAGATCCCTCAAATATTTACAATACTTCATTATAGCAGATATATGAGCTACTCCATCAGATGTGATATTATTATGACTAAGATGCAACTCTTGTAAGTTAGTACAATGTTGAAGTCCCTCCTCTAGGAATACTAGACCACGTGTGCCAATGTTATTATTACCGATGTCAAGTTTTACTAATTGTTTGCACTTCTCAAGTCCTACACTCAGACTTGCCATACCATCTACACCTAACTTATTACATTCAAGACGTAGTGTATGTAGAGAATCTCCACACATGACATTCACCAGAGATATAGGAAATGACTTACAGTAACTGAGATCAATATGTTGTAGATGGTTACACTTTATCACCTGACTCAGTGCAGTCACACCTTCTGAAGTGATGCCATTAAGACTCATATCAAGTTCTAGTAAGTTAGTGTGATCCTTCAGTGCCTCAGCTATAGCTATTGCTCCTCTATCACCAATGCGATTATCAGATAGATCCAAACTACGTAGTTTCTTACAATGTTCTAGCATTCTACTAAGAACGTGTGCACCATCTGAACCAATGGAACAATGTCTTAACTTCAGAGTGTGTAGATTAATCCAAGACTCAGGAGTACCAAATAATAAACTGACATTATCAAAGCTAATCTCAACCCAAGACAATTGAAGAGATCTAAGTTGAGTGCAACACTTCACAGCATCTAATAATCCAGAATGTAAACGAGTTACAAAGTTACCAGATAATGTCAGACTATGTAATGACTTGCAGAAATTTATACAATCACTAAGAAGATGGGCACTATGGGAACTTATGTCATTATTAAAATAACAATCAATGTGATGAAGAGTTGGCAAATGCTGTACGATTCTACACAAAGTTGGTACAGTGTCATTACTAATAGAAACACAGTACACTCCCCTAACATTCCCAACACATTGTTGGTCTACTACTAGTTTCTCAATGTTGTAAATATTATCACTGGATACATTTAGTGCTGGTAAATTCCCACAGTACAAAGCATTCTTCAGAGTATCTACATCTGTCTCACTAACACTATACCACGATGAAGTCAACTCCATACTTCTTATTCTGGTTCTTGTTCTTAGCTCTAGGACTGTATCAATACCTTCCTCTGTAATATTCACATTATGAAGATACAGATCTAGGTTAGGTAGACTCTTTGCAGCTTTAGCTATGGCTACTGCTCCTTTATCTCCTAGACTATTCCCCTGCAAGTCTAGTCTTCTCAGACTGTTACAATGGACTAGTGCATCTGCTAATGCTGTGGCTCCTGAGTCACCAATAGAGTTACACTCAATAGACACCTCCTGTACTACACTACATTTTGATAGGCAGCCAGCTAGTGCTATAGCTCCTGAGTCACTTATTCTGTTAAAATCGAGAACCAGATTCTCCAAGACTGAAGTGTTCAATGTGTTGGCCAGTATCTCTGTTCCTTCATCGTCAATACAATTAACAAGAACTACTTCAGTACAGTGAGATAACCTCTCATGAGGGAGAGAAGGAGAGCTTTGTAAGTTACACAAGTGTAGCCATGACTTATGATTGTCCTCAATTCTCTGAAAGTTAAATGCACTGAGAAGTATCTTCCTCCACAACACAGTATTGATGATAGTATATCCATCATCTATAGAGTATAATACACGCTCAAGACTCTTACTACCAAATGCTAATAGTTTTAAACTTTCTTCAGGATGGGAGCAAAGTGTTATAGGTAATTTTATCTTCAAGACCTTAAGATGAGGAAGTTTAACTTGATTAGTAATACACTCTATTTTAAATTTGTCTAGTATTAAGCCTGACATATCCAGTTCCTTTAAGAAAGGTACATGTACCAATAAAAGATTTAACGACTGAAATTCCTGATCATAGTTTAAGGAAACTCTGAGACATTCAAGGGAGTGAAGTTTAACTCCAGCAAATGAAACAAATAACTTCATTGCTTCGCTATCCCACTTATAACTTAATGATAATTTAGTTACTACTCTAGTACTTCTAGCGATTACATAACCTAATGCAATAAAGTCAGTGGAAGTAATAAATGCATTCTCTAGCTCTACTTCATCGTGTAATACATAGTTACACAACTCTACCTGTTGAGACTCATAGGCACAATGAACTTTATAGAGGAACTCATTCTGGTAATTAATAAAAATACTCTTAACAAACTCAATGTTATTGTTGAATCTTAACAAGCCACAATAAAATTTCCAAACATTTTTTAAACAATATTTCTTCACCAACTCCATTTCTTCTAATTTGGCTTCACGTATATAGAAAGCTGCTAGAAACTCTTGTAGAGTTAGGTGACTAAAATTGAACAGATCCTCCTTGCCGTAATATAAGGAAGTACGTTCTACTGTTAGCAGACCTAGAACTGAGTCTGGACAGATTGAAACTTTAGCATCACTTTTACTTATTACTAGCTGAGAGTTAATAAGCATATCAAATGCTAACCTACAGATGGAATGGAACCACTCTTTCTCATCACCAATTAAATCCTCCAATGATTTCAACTGTAAGTCTTCTCCTTTACGTGCCTTGTGCTTCAGTAAAGTAGCTATTGTGAACTTCTCGTAGATTTGTGTTTCACTATGGGGGAGGTAACTTTCTAGTAGATTGAACAAGAAACATATCATAGCTGCATGGACTGGTAGGTAACACATGTGAAGAACATTGGGATGCTGGTCTAGAAATTCAGTCATTTTGCGAGCCATGCTAGGAGAATAATCATTGAATGAGTAAGTTTTTACATAGCTGTAGATCTGATCTTTTGAAAACCCTACAACTTCTATTCTTGTTTTACACATTCTTTTTAATTTCTCAGTAGCCACAGGGCGTGATGCTACTATAACCATGGAGTGAGGAAGAAAGGTCTTTGAAAACAACAATTGATCAATTACTAAATTCTTCTTAGACTCAATAGGATACTCATCTAGTCCGTCTAGAATGAAGCACGCTCCTTTACCCTTTTCTTCTCTGAGACATTGCTCAACAATCGTGCTAAGACCCTCGCCATAAAATATCTGAAGTAAGTCTAGTAAACTCTTCTCTCTCCCTGAAACATTCAGTAATCTAAGAGTTACTAGAAACACTAATTTAGCTCCTTGCAAGACTTTCTTTCCAGTGGCCCAGTCTCTAGTTAACTTGTTCACTAAAGTTGTCTTCCCGATACTTTGACGACCTTCAACAAGAACTACAGCTCCTTCCCTGTATTCTCTAAACACCTCCTCGTACTCTGCTACTTCCTTGCTCTCTAGAATGTCATCCATGTCTCCACGAATTGTATAATAGTTGCATGTACTCATGGGTTTTTGTTGGATAAGAACTAGATTGATAAAAGTGGGATTACCTACAGGAGGCCAGGAGTCTTGAGGTATGTCTCTGTCTGTGAGAGAGTAGAATTCTAATAATTCCTTCTTCTCTGGAGGATATATGACACTCAGACTTATCTCATCACTACATTCAGTCTCACTGCCTCGACTAACTCTACAAGAATACTTCCCTTCTGTACACTGGCTAGCTCTGTTGATGTATAGTATGTTACTACACACACCACAAAAATCAGCTCCATCAAGTAAAGGTTCACCATCTTTACTCCACTGGTAAGATTCACACCCACTACAACTAACTTGTACCTCTAGAAGTGTGGACTTGCCCTCAGCTACTTCAGTGTCACATGACTGATATTCTATAAGAGGCACACCTCTCAAACATAGCCGCTTAGAAGGAGGTGAACTATGTAATGGAATAGAAAATGCATCTAAATGTTGTGCCACATCAGGTAATTGTACTGGACTACCAGACAACACTGTCTTCAGACTAGTTACTGTGGTACTCTTAGCATCTTTATATTTGCCTGTAATCCATGCATTCAGAAGTTTAGATAACTTGAGAGGATTACTCCCAGCACTTCTACACTCTTCCCTCACATATTCAGGCACACCTAGTGCTACACCAATCTCCTCCCACTTGTGACTAGCAGCCACAATTAGCTCTGCCAGATCTGAGACATCTTCAACTGTAAACAACACATCACCACACCCACTGCTATCAGTACCTCCTGCTACCTCCTGGTCCATCTTCTCCTTCCTCATAGATTGACACAATCCTTTCATTTCCCCTCCAAGATCACTCAACACTCTAACTAGCCTCCCATATGCACTGCCATCCTCTCTAACTCTCTCACAGACATGTTGCAATAGGTACCTGACCTTAATCTTAGGTTCCAGGTGGTCCTGGTCGGGGTCCAGGATAGCGAACTTGTCAGACACTTCTTTATACAAGACTTTGTTTCTTTGTAAACTTTTGGACAACTTTAAGAGGTCAGCATCTAGCAGAGCCGATTCTAGGTCGGAGAGGTATTTCAGAAGTGAGTCCATCGCACGTAGCAATAGGCTACACTCACAGAAGTGAAAAGTGACTTATTCCAGGAAAAAACAACAACAAACTATAAGACTTTCCCGCGATTGCGCCTAAAGAAAAAGGGTGTGGTTATGCTTGCGGGTGCAGTTTTGTTCGGGTGCAACTTCAACATTGGCGTGTAGTGTCCAGTTTTCTCTGATGCTCAACTCTCTCCAACTATCATCTTTACTAAAAGTTAGGGTCCTACAGTGATGATGCCTAATTTGAATTAAGGATGCTTCTGCTGGGCTAAGACAATTGAACTAGAGAAAGGTCCATCTTGTAAAGAAATTTTTGTTTTGCTTCCAACAACTGCCATTAGAGAGTTCCTCTGCTTAAGTCTTTGTTTTTTTTTGGTAAGGTTTTAAGCGTCTTATTTTACGATACCTATCATTTAACCAATGTCTACAGCAACCAATATAGCCAGATAACACACTTTATAGTGCACCTCTAACTTGCACACAGGATCTCTATTGCTCTCTCACAGCATCACCTGGTAATGTGTTATGATCGTGTCACCTGCACCACAATAACTCAGCAACTTCATGTCATATAAAGTTACACTTAATGTAATTATATAAATCACACAAAAATAACTTATGTCTTAAATAATTAGGCAGTACTGTCAGTGCTGCTCATGTCATTCTGTAGTAGTAGTAGTAGTAGTAGTAGTAGTAGTAGTAGTAGGGGCGTGTTTCTGAGGGGGCAGGGCCAGTTGTCTGGACATGTGTAGCTTGCAACTGTGTTCTATGAAGGGTAAGAAGAAAGGAAGAGCACCAGAAGGAGGGAGAAGAGTGAGGAGATCTTTAGGAGAACAGAGTTCCACCACATGATCCAGGGCAGCTAGGAAAAGAAAATAGAAAGAATACATAACATATGGACTTTTTGTGGTTACTGTTTCTCGTGTATTCTCTTCCTCACCTTTATAAAGAGAGATGTACATGTGGAGCTCTGGGGGAGGAGATGAATGTCTCAAATGTTGGGAAGGACTTAGAGATGGCGGTGAGAGAGGAGTCAGCACTGATGGTGACAAGTGTCCAGGAGGAGGAGGAGGTGAAGGGTGAGAAGTGAGAGGTGGAGACAACTGAGATGACGATACATGATGGAGATTACTGGGGAGACCGGCAGAGAGACAGTTATGGAGTAACAAGTCAAGAAGAGTCTTCCATTGTGTCAAATCTGGGCTAAAATTCTCCATGAGACAACTTTGAATAGGACCTCAATTATTTTTTTACCTGATAAGCTCCACCTCAGGAGCCTGTAAACAAAATAACGGAATGATTTATTGGATTAACAATTTTTTTAAAATAATTTCTTAGAGTGAGACATGTGGTGAATGAGAAAGATTAAAACGGTAACGTGGTCTAACGGAACGGCCGATTTTACCAAATGGCGTACCATCCCCACCCGTTTTTTAATTGTGCAACAGCCATTCTACGAATTTTAAAAAATCAGATACGTCAAACACAACCTAATTCAAAGGGTGACGATACAGGTAAAGATTGATAAACCAATAGATTCTGTTCAGTGGGGAATGGGGACAGGGCCGCCCACCAAGCAAACACTAAAACACGAGGTTCAAAGTACAAAATGACATACATCGCCCACACATATATATGAACAAGCAAATATTCCCGATTTTCAATTGTGTTACCCCTGAGAGTGTCTCACTCGCTTGTCACATAGGCATATAATATGTGAGTGTGATATAAAAAAAAACAAAAAATAAAAAAAACCAAACAAAACAAAACAAAAAACTGGTGTAATGCTGTTTCACCACATGGATATAAGTTTAGAGGCCCACGCCCCCTAGGCTCTCTCTCAGTTACTATGCCACTGATACATGCACACTGACTAATACACACACACACATATATCTCACGTACAGACCACTTGAATGCTCACACACATACATACATGACCACCACACTAAGCAACTTGGTGCTGATTTCAGTTCTCATTCACCCACCTACACACTATGACCACACCCTCCTCTAACATAATTCCACCCACCTACACATTACAACCACACCCTCCTACCTTGCAAAGGTTTGGGTGTGATGTATAAAACTCAGTCGAAGTTCTGTGGGGAATTGAACACCACAAGTGGGAGGTCTGGAATCCCGTGGAAGAGAAGGCGGAGTTGGGGAGGGGCATTTCTCGTCTGTATTGATGTAGTAGCCGTCCATTGTCCCCATTTCCTTGTCCACCACACAACCTCTCCTGTAGCTCCACCCACCAGATCATTCTTCTCCAAGTAAGGTATAAACTCCTAAAACAACAACCACAATGAAGCACCAAAATGCACTAGCTAGCTATTACAACATCCTCTCAGTGCTTAGCTAGCTATTGCAACATCCTCTCAGTGCTGCTATGCACTAGCTAGCTATTACAACATCCTCTCAGTGCTGCTATGCACTAGCTAGCTATTACAACATCCTCTCAGTGCTTAGCTAGCTATTGCAACATCCTCTCAGTGCTGCTATGCACTAGCTAGCTATTACAACATCCTCTCAGTGCTGCTATGCACTAGCTAGCTATTACAACATCCTCTCAGTGCTTAGCTAGCTATTACAACAACCTCTCAGTGCTGCTATGCACTAGCTAGCTAGTACAACATCCTCTCAGTGCTGCTATGCACTAGCTAGCTATTACAACATCCTCTCAGTGCTACTATGCACTAGCCAGCAATTACAACATCCTCTCGGTGCTACTATGCACTAGCTAGCTATTACAACATCCTCTCAGTGCTGCTATGCACTAGCTAGCTATTACAACATCCTCTCAGTGCTACTATGCACTAGCTAGCTATTACAACATCCTCTCAGTGCTGCTATGCACTAGCTAGCTATTACAACATCCTCTCAGTGCTACTATGCACTAGCTAGCTATCACAACATCCTCTCAATGCTGCTATGCACTAGCTAGCTATTACAACATCCTCTCAGTGCTACTATACACTAGCTAGCTATTACAACATCCTCTCAGTGCTGCTATGCACTAGCTAGCTATTACAACATCCTCTCAGTGCTACTATACACTAGCTAGCTATTACAACATCCCCTCAGACCAAACAAATAATGTATTATAATTAGACATCAACATAGCTATATGGTACATGTAAACACTGTCTTCATAAGAGAAGAAGGTAATACTTATGCAAAGCTTCGCAATTTCATAGTTCTAAATCAACTGTCCATTGTCAGTAATCTCCAAAATCAGAGCATGACAGAGTGACAAACAGACAAATGGACAGACAGACTAACAGACAGACAGACAGACTAACAGACAGACAGACTAACCGACAGACAGACTAATAGACAGACTGACTAACAGACAGACAGACTAACAGACAGACAGACTAACAGACAGACAGACTAATAGACAGACCGACTAACAGACAGACAGACTAGTAAACAGACAGACTAAAAGACAGACTAACAGACAGACAAACAGACAGACAGACAAACAGACAGACAGACTAACAGACAGACTAACAGAATGACAGACTAATAGACAGACAGACAAACAGACAGACAAACAGACTAACAGACAGACAGACTAACAGACAGACAGACTAACCGATAGACAGACTAACAGAGAGACTAACAGACTGACAAATGGCCAGACAGGACGACTACTATAATCTTTGCACTCATGCATGCTGAGGGTTAACAACAACAACAACAACAACAGTATTATCTTGCAACCAAACTTTATTTGTTGCCCACCTTTCACAGTGTGACCTGCAGTTGCCATCGGTGCCAGGCTAGCTTGAGAGGATTTCTTGCATTGGCAGACTTCTCTAAGAAGCTCTCCACCATAGCAGACTGATCTGCCGGAAGATCCAGGAAGTCTGCAGCATTCACTACTCCTAGTCCATCCTCTCCACTCCATGATGGACTGTTCCTAATAAACACACACACACACACATACATATATTTTCACTCACATGTACACACTTATATGTATAATAAAATTCATTTGCCAGAGATTGGCCTAGCATTTGAACATGAGTGCCGTAGGCACTAGCATAAATACAACCAATCAGACGAGTGATCATATTCTCCACACTGTTAAACATGGGGTGTATGGGAATCCCATTTTGGGGTGTCCAGGTAACACTGGCTGTACTACTCCGCATGGGGTGTTTCCATTTCACCTAGAGGAAGTGTTCAGTTACACCCCTGTACACCCTTCATTATACCAAATGGGGTGTTGTGATACGCCCATGTCCAAGTTCTACTACACCCCTATTAGGGCTCATAATGCACCAAATATGGTGTTATTGATACTCTACCAATGGGGTGTTGTGATACTCCCTTAAACTAGCTACTACAACACTCCAAATGGTGTTCTACAATACTCACTTTATAGCCATATATTTTGGTGTGTAAAATTTATTCCAGTAATCAGCAAATGCAATAAATATTAGTCTGTGATGTGACATTGTATCTGTGTGATAGGTGAAGAATTAACTGTTCATGAATGAATGAAGATGCTCAGGACTTCTTCATACAGCCAGGATGATTAGAACTGTTCATCACTCATGTCAGCTGTGATCTACAAACAGCAACAATAAACAAAAAACAACAAAACATAATGGTAATTGACTTAGGATATTCCATATCCTTTCCCAAATCTCAGCATGTCATACTTTTTTCAAAAGTAAATTTAAATAAAACATATATTGTACTTGTTTGAAAATGACGACAACAACAATAGTAATGTTTAGAAGACTATAAGGACCCAACTTCGTTTATTATTCCATGGACATAATTTGACACTCAAGTCATGTCCCACACTTTCTCTTGAAGTCTTTATGAAGTTCATCCACACTTTCATTTAACCTATTAGTATCATATAAACACTATATGATTGGAAACATTCTACTAAGTGTCTTTTGTATTGATACCCACTTGTGTACAAACTGACTGTTCAGTTCCCTACCAGTCTTACTGCACACTTCATGTAATAGTTAAGAACAAACTAAAATATTTCTCTCTCCTCCCCACCATACACTCACACTATGACGATCAAATAATTTTCAAATATAGCTTAAGCAAGGATCCTTTACCAATATGAAGTGCCCATGATACAGACCTTTATGAAGTGCCTGTGACCCTTTACCAACATGAAGTGTCTATAACACAGACCTTTATAAAGTGCCTGTGACCCTTTACCAATACAAACATGATACAGACCTTTATGAAGTGCCTGTGACCCTTTACCAAACATGAAGTATCTATAATACAGACCTTTATGAAGTGCCTGTGACCCTTTACCAACATGAAGTGTCTATAACACAGACCTTTATAAAGTGCCTGTGACTCTATACCAACATGAAGTATCTATAATACAGACCTTTATAAAGTGCCTGTCACCCTTTATCAATACAAAGTGCCCATGCTACAGACCTTAAAGACGGCCCTGTGACCCTTTACCTACATGAAATGTCTATGATACAGATCTTTCCAAGGTCCTACAGGATCAGAAATTGTTTACCTAAGTGCCTATAATACAAACCTTTGTAAAAATAGTCCAGGTCTATAAAGTGTATATAACACAGACTTTACCAAGTGGAATCAGAAAACTTTATTAAGTAAAGGTTCACTGAAGTCATTTTATAGGGATCTTTAGTGGGATCAGAAACAGAACTGTATACAAGTGCTATATGATTGTATAGGCTGCCTGTGACCCTTTACCAACATGAAGTGTCTATAATACAGACCTTTATAAAGTGCCTGTGACCATTTAGCAATACAAAGTGCCCATGATACAGACCTTTATGAAGTGCCTGTGACCCTTTA
>WLWD01005105.1_pt1 | contig 19777 bp, 9 predicted proteins | sample 6712731 | NCBI WGS metagenome assembly WLWD01 (sample SAMN12718690, study PRJNA576275) | sponge metagenome | isolation source: marine sponge | host: Mycale hentscheli | place: New Zealand: South Island, Marlborough, Capsize Point | collected 2014-11-01
CAGTGACATATTGAACCCGTGGGCCTGTCCCAGTGATGTCCATACCAGCCTCTGGCCAAGTTTTATTCTTATGTGCAGGTCCCACTGGTACTTGAAATGTCTATGTGGTGTGCTCATGTCAAACATTTTCCAGCCACCCAGTGTGTCTGTTCTGGTTACAGAGAGTCAACTCCATACATTAGACTGCTGTGATTTTATTAATGGTTCAATTTTGTTGGTTGGCACTCTTTTGTGTACATTCAATGAAATTCTGACCTTCAAGGAAGAAAGGTGGCAATGTTTATTGGAATGTTAGACTTTTTATTTTGCATTAATTTATTTTAGTTTTGTGGCTTATCTTGTGAGGGTGGCCCTAGAAGATAGTGTGACTCTGTGCTTAGTGTGTGATAAGAGATTATATTTACCCTGGGATGGTGATGGTGCTTTTGGGTGTGTGTGCGCTCCACAGAGAGGCTTGGGTGTGAAAGGTGAATTAGTGTTATGTGTGTGAATGTGTGCTAGTGTGATAGCTGAGCGAGCTGGAGGATAAGCTCAAGGTAGTGGGTATCCATTGAATAGCTAGTCCAGCCTCTCCAGCTTGAGATGGAGTGCCGATTGGACTGTGTAGATATGCTGTCAGATGGCTTGAGTCAGATTGGACAGAGATGGTGTCTTTGTAGTCAGATGGCTGCTGCTGGCGGCAACTAGGCACTGACCTTGAGGTGAGGTGTTGATAGGTGGCCACTATCTAGTGGTGGTGGTGCACTGTGGCTGCCCGCTTGCTGGAAGGTTGCCCTTTTGAGGTTACCCTCTGGGGCGGAATTATCCTGGCTGCTATAGACAGGTAGCTGGATAAATGTATACCTTGTTTCAAGGTGGGTGGCTGTTGTAGAGAGTGTGAATCTGTGGTAATATAGATGTTTTCGCATGCTAGGTATTTGTAGCACACAGTGTAATGCAAGTGTGTGTATGTCCTTTGTTAAGTATGGGATACTGTATCTCAACTCTAGGATGTTGAGAAAATAATTGCAGGAGAAAACTGCTTTCAGTTTCATATTGTGTGGGAGAGTTTGTGTTGGGAGCATAATCTGTTGATGTATTCTCATGTCTAGTGAGTAAACCAGGCACTCTGTTGGTGCTATATTATATCTCCAATACATACATTGAAGAATTCAATACATACATAACTAGCAGTAAAGACTGACTTGGGATAACAACAAGTATAGACTTCTGGCTGGAACTAAAGTACTCAAGAGGTCTGCAAATACCCAGGCTTGTTTGATTATGATGATGACAGGAAGTTTAGGCTTATCCTGTCCATTAGAGAGAGACAACTAAGAAACTTCCTCAAGCACCTAAGCACCATTCTGCAGTAATGACAGGAAGCTCATAGTATATTCAACCCCACATATCCACTTCCTCTGTATTTCTGCCTGTCTGAGAAGTTGTGGGTGGTGAATAATATACTTTACTATGAGTACCTTTGTGATTGTGCTAAATGAAGTCAATAAGGCACCAGTATTATTTTCTATTTGGCCTGAAACAAATGATGCCCACAACAACAACCAGCAACAACAAAAGTGATTATCCAGATTAGTTTACTAACAGGTGGTTCCCCTCCCCCCTTTTGTGTGGTGATGAATATGTTTATCCGCTTCAGTAAACACTTATTCAAAACATAGTGTGTTACTCACTGTGCATGAATCACGTGTGTAGGTTTCCAAGTATTGTAGCAAATGGCGACATAGTTATATGGGTTGGTAATTCTTGAAATTGGGTGTGTTTGTGATGGCGTGCTGGAGTAGTGTGGGAAACCATTACTTGGCATGACGATTGCGTTTTCTTTTTAATTGTAGTATTTGCAAATGTGTAATTCTGTGAATTGTCATGGGTGCACACAGACGCTCAGATGGCCACATGACTTACGTTACGCACAACTAGTGCGTACTAGAAATATGCATGCCCTTTGAACTGAGTTGGTCCAGTTTAACAAGTTAATGAGGTGTGCACTGGTTGTTTGAGCAGCTTCTCAGATGCACTTGTCTCCAAGTGGTTCCTGGTTGTTATAACACTCACTTGAATACTCCTCTAGGGGGTGGAGTTTGTTAATAGCATAATTTCTTGAAGTTTGAAATCTGATTACTTGTGGTCATTTAAACTCTTGAAAAGCAGTCCATTTCCCCAGTCTTTAGAATTCAATGGCAAACCTAGGAATGCATTTCCCTATTATTGCCCCCCCTCCCAATGCCACAGTAATTGCAGTAGTAATGTGAAACTAGCATTCTTGCTTACCACAATATAGCTTGGTTTTTGATAAAGAGGCAAATCCCAAAGACCAGTTGTAATTTTTTTTCCATCTTAGATTGGCTTGTATACTTGTGGTAGCTATTTTTATTAAAGGTTTAATTATTTATACTAGCCTAATTGTTAATGGTTCTATAGTTACTGAGTACAATGGATGAATCAAGGCCAGACAGTAGTAGATGTGTATGAGCTGTGGGTCAGAGGTCACCTCCCTGAGTCTCCTCATCTCCTGGAGCATGCTTTTGTTATCATTGAAGTTGACTGGTTCTTTAGGGCTCATGCTTAAAGGAGCACAGATTCTTGGATTTTCCCAGTCTTAATGCCGTCAGGGTTCCTTAGGTGGCTGCTTTGCACTTGCTTCCTTCTTCCTGAAAAAAATTACTCGGGCTCATTGTCTTTACATAAAAGGTTTCCCTCTATACAGGTTATACAATAAATTAAAGACTACTCAACACTTAATCAACACAATACTATTAATTCAACCACAAACACACATGCTACTTTATTGTCCTTTTTTTCTTATTTCCTTTCTTTCCATTCCTCTCTGGGTTTTGTCCCTCTCTCTCTCTATCACAGACTCACAAGCCATATAGTGTTGAGCATCCATTGTAGCTATTTTGATAGAACCTGTCTATTGCAACCAATTTGGAGAGGTACACCTGTGTATAGCAACCACTCTGAATATGTTTATGTTGCAGCTAGAATAAGGTCACATCTGAGTTCAGACCCACCAGAGGTTATCTAGGTGGTTTGAAAGCTTTCCCTAAATTCACAGGAAGCTGTAGTTTGCCACAAGTTTGTGGTGAAGATGGGTGCAGGAAATAGTTGTGGAAAAGATTTAAGATTGTGGAATTTTATTTTCCCACAGTGTTTGATAGCTTTAGTTGGAAAGTGGGTTTGTGAACTGGCAGGGGGTTGTAAAATTGTTTTGGCTATATTGTAAAATATTTACTTGTTGGGGTTATACTCCTTCAATAATTCTCTGTTGAATGTCACAGTATTGACAGTCAAAATGTATTAATTTAACCTACAGGTTAGACTTATTTGTCCAATTCAAAGCTATACTGAAATGAAATCTAAAAGGGGGCCAAAAAACTTTCTTAGGGTTTAGGAGGGGCACCAGAGGACATATTCTGTTCTATAAGAGACCCTGCGGTACCTATAACGTGCAAAAGCATGCTGATGGCATGTTGCATAGTCAATATAGTGGTACCAAAGATTCTAGGGTGTGTGTGCCCCCCCAACACACACACACACACACACACACATACACACACACATGCACACACACACACACACTTTGCCTCTCTTAATTCCAGCCCTGTAATTAGATTTGGACTTCAGCTCGAAGTCTAAACTTTCAATTAATTAAGATACCGGAAAATTTAGTAGTAAGTATCATGATTACACTGTATCTGAGCATTTTAACATTGCACTTTACCAGTTTTGTTATCTGTTGGTATAGTATAATAATAATAATAATTATTATTATTATTATTACTACTAGTGATATGCTTGAGCACAAATGGCGAGCGAGCCTAAAACTACATTTTTGTTAAATGATTGATTTGTACTTCTAACACTCAAGATACTAAATAAGTCCAGTTTTTTTAATTATGTATGTACGGTAAAGGCTTCAATATCATAGTAACCACTCCCCACAACTGTTTGAATTGAGAAAAGGAAAAAAAGCAACAAAAACAAGTCACACTATTTATACTTTTTCTTTGTGATATTCTTAGTAGTAGTAACGCACAATACTTTCACACAACTGAACATACCTACGCAAGACTTACCTTCGTGGTTAGTCTTGTGGACAATACATTTTCAAGTAAATACTGTTGCGTAGGGCTTATAACTGATAAATAGCGTATTAATTTACCACTGCCACTAACTCGAATAGAAATAGAACTCCTATAAGTTTTTGAGTTTTAACTGCTCCCGCAAAAGAATTCAAAGCGGTAAACAATTCAATTTCTAGGATTATACGGGTAATGATCGCTAAACTGGAGGATTCTGTTTGTGAAGTTAGGGACGGGGTCGAACACCGAGCTAACACAAAAATACAAGAGGGTCAAAGTAAAATTGATTACGTACGTCCACACATATATAATATAAACAAATATCTCCGAAATTCAATTCGACACCACTGTATAGTGTCTCCCTCACTTCGCTCGCTCGCCAATTGTTATTAATACAAAGAATGTACACTCATCTCAAACACATTAAAGAGACACTTTTAGGATTTGGTTTGTGTAACCATCAAAAGTAAATGACAATTGGAGTGAGCAACATCGACTTGGAGCACAGTATCATGCTAAATTTCCTCCTTCACTGCATTTTTGGCCTAAGAAGTCTTGATCAATAACACAATATTGTTTTATTGACTAAAAATTTTCATTGACTAAAAATTTTCATTGGTGCAATTTTTTTTACCAATATTTGGACTGCGTTTAGGCTGTTGTAGGGCGGCATTTGCCCTCCGTAGAAATCCCTCGCCTCCCCCCCCCCCCCCCCCCCCCACCGTTGGTACTACACTAACATTCTGACTATGCAACATGAAATCAGAACTTGTCTGTATTTTACTCTCATTGCCCATCCTAAATTTAAGAAAGTTGTTTTTCCCCTCATAGATTCATTTTTGCATGAAACCCTGAATTCTTCACAGAAAAGAAGTTACTATTATTGACCAGTTTTTGCTGTAAATAATCACTGAAGATATAGTGTGTCTGTGGTTGCTGAGCTAATTATTCTCAGGGTTAATACAGTAATACACATATGCCATATTATTCAACAGTGACTAGCTATATTCTTTTGTAACACCAGCTATTGGAATATCAGGAAACTATCTGCAGTTTCTTTAATTGAATTCATTCAAATTGTGATTGTAACGAGACCCAGTCAGGACTAGGTCAAATCTATGGATTTTTTTATATGTACAGTAGGCTAAAAAAAAAACTTCAAAATACTGTTCCTTAAAATGGTCGCCGCATGATATAAAAAACTAGGAAAATGGTATGCCATTTGGTAAAATACGGCGGTTCGTGTCTGTATTGATTATTGCAAACTACTACAGTAGGAGACAAAAAAAAGTTCCGAATTCCGTTCCATAGTACGGCCGTAAAACGGTAGTTTTTTAACCGTAGTTTTTATCGTTGCGTTCCGTACCGTTTTGACTTAACGGCCGACACCATTTATTAAAACGGTAAAAAACGGTGAAGCATTTCCGTTGATTCACAGATATTTTTTAGCTAGAAACTCTTCTATAGCTATATCAGCAAGCTAAGGCCTTATATCGACCATTAAACGCTACGGGGATAGTGAAAAAAAGCTCGTACAAATTTTTAACTTGCTTCAATAAAGTTTGCAGACCGGAATTCTGATGGGCACAGAGCTATAACGAGGTCCGCACTTCGTAGATCTTCTGTTAGCTACTAATGGACCTCCAGTAATAAAAAATCTAAGCCGGAGAAAGCCCTAACTTCGAGAAAATGTCGATACTGTGCGGTGATCGAACTAACAATTCTCCGCGAAACAACTTCGAATAGGGCTTCAATTTTTTTTAACCCGAAAAGCTCCGCCTCTGGAGCCTATAAACAAAAAATCGGAACATTTTATTGGATAAACAATTTTTTATATTTCTTTGAGCGAGACATACGGTGAACGAGAAAGATTAAAACGGTAACGCGGTCGAACGGAACGGCCATTTTTTAACAAACGGCGTACCAACGGCCATTCTACGGAACGGAATTCGGAACTTTTTTTGTCTCCTACTGTAAACGCAGTTACTATGTCAGATTCTTTGTTGTGCCCACCTTTTAGGAAATTTTAGATAAGAGTGGCAATTCCAGTGTTCCTTCAAAGCTAGACTTATGTAAAGGTTATTACCAGGTATTTCACTTTCCCTGTGTGATTTCAATTGAACAGTGATTTTTTTTGAATGGGCAATTTACGTGCCATACGATTAAAGCTAGAAAAAGAGGAAATCTAAAACGAGGGTCTTCATACTTTATAAACTAGTTCTAATACTATGTAAAGTTTCAGTGTACCTATTTTTTTAAGACAGATTTATTAGCTTTCAATTTTTATGAAATAGTAAGTAAGAAAAGTGTTGAAGCTGAAAAATTTGCCATTCTAAATCGAGGTCCTAGAAAATTTGATTGAACTTAAATAAATAGTTTACGTGATTGGCTATAAAAAAAAACCCCAACCGTTGTGACAAAAAAAGAAGATTTTATGTGATAATCCTGCAGTTCTAACAAGTCAAAGGTGCTTACTGTTCGTTCTTTAGCTTGGAACATCTCCACAGGGTACAGTAGAAGACAAAATGAAGTTCCGAATTCCGTTACGTGGAACGGCCATCACACGATTAAATGGTACGCCGTTTGTAAAAACAAAGCAAAAAACTACGGCCATTTTGTTTGACCGCATTACTGTTTTATTCTTTCTCGTTCACTGCACACCTCGCTCAAAGAAGTATAAAAAATCGTTTATCCAATAAAACGTTTCGATGTTTTGTTTACAGGTTCCTGAGGCGGAGTTTTTTGGGTTAAAAAAATTGAAGCCGTCCTATTTGAAGTTGTCTCGAGGAGAATTGTTAGTTTGACCACCGCACAGCATCGATGTTTTCCCTATGTTAGGGCCTTCTCAGGCTTAGATTTTTTTACTAGTGGAGGTCCATCAGTAGCTAACAGAAGACCTACGAAATGCGGACCTCATTATAGCTCTGTGCCCATCAGAACTTCGGCCCGCAGCTTTATTGAAGCAAGTTAAAATTTTGTATGAGCTTTTTCGCACTATCCCCGTAACGTTTAATGGTTGATACAAGGCCTTAGCTTGCTGATATAACTATGGAAGAGCATCTAGCAGGAAAATATCTGTGAAAGGACGGAAAAGCGTAACCATTTTTTACCGTTTTAGTAAACGGTGTTGGCCGTTTAGTCGTAATACAACGATAAAAAACTACCGTTTTACGGCCGTACTACGGAATGGAATTCGGAACTTTATTTTGTCTCCTACTATATGTGACCGTCTACAGGAAAACCGGGCACAACGCGGCACCCTTCGAAATTTTTTTTTGCACTTACAGAGTTGTCGGCGTCCAGATATTGAACTCTCCAAGTTTTATCGTCGTAGCTTAAGTCGTTCCCACTGTAATAGACCTAACCGTTCCCTTCCGTCGGCTTGAAACAATACATTTACAAGAAATCGATCAACCTTTTCTCGATATTTACGCACGCCGTGTTGTGCCCGGTTTTCCTGTAGACGGTCACATATATAAACACTCAGAAAGCCACACGGTTAGCTCCATCACAAAAATTAAACAGAGGAGAAAATCACTTTACGAGTGATTTCCTGCACGAACCGTTATACTATTAGTAATAATTACGTAATAATAAGATTTTCGCAAGAGAGGGCGCCAGTCACATATTTGACATATATGAATATGAAAGACATAGATTGAAAATTAAGTGAAATATAACCGTTATTATGCAAAAGTTAGCTTTTATTCGTTCAACTATGACATTTGCGGAAGCCCGTCTCCAAATTGTTATGTATACATGACGTCACAACGTTTATTTGCGGTATAGTAGTAAGGCTGAGGTTCAGCTGTGGGCGGGAGCTGTTGAATCTGAAGGACTCTAGTTGTGTTTGTGATTCATCTTGCATTGTAAGGTTAGAGAAACTTCTACTCACTTGTCACTTACATCAACTGATGCAGCCCATCTTGTGGTTAGAAATAGTAAATTCTGAACGAAAGCCATTGTGTATAGGGCATGTGACAAGCGCAGGAAAATTTTTGACGTCGAAAAAAAAAAATGGCGTTCAAAAGGTATGGAAAGTGAATGGGAATAGCATGGTTCTCATTTCTACAGCATAAATCAGCTTGTTTTTTTTTTGTTCTTGTTTTTTTTTTGTTTTTTGTTTTTATTATTATTTTTTTTTTATGGAAGGAGTTCCAATAAAAGTAAGCAATTGTATACCTAAGCTCAATGTGATAGTAGTAGGCCTAACTTTTAGATCCACACTTTCTGGACACACTGTATAACTATAGTGGGAGACAAAATAATGTTGTGAATTCCATTCTGTAGAACGGTCGTTGCACGATTAAAAAATGGGGGGGGGGGGGGGGGGGGGGGGGGGGACGGTACGCTGTTTAGTAAAAAAACAACAACTGCCATTCTGTTCGACCGCGTTACCGTTTTAATCTTTCTCATTCACCGCATGCCTCGCTCAAAGAAATATAAAAATCGTTTATCCAATAAAAATAATTAGATGTATTCTCTCTCTTTCACAGGCTTTTTAAACAATACAGAATTAAAAATATTTGGTCGCCACCGGCAGGACAGCTTGTATAGCGCACGGTCCTGGGTTCGATTCCCGGTGGCGACCAAATATTTTTAATTCTGTATTGTTTAAAAAGCCTGTGAAAGAGAGAGAATACATCTAATGAGTAAAAGAAGGCTGAAAAAGAAATTGTGAAGTAACAAAAATAATGTTCCAATTTTTTTTTTGTTTACAGGCTCCTGAGGTGGAGCTTTTTGGCTAAAAAAAATTGAAGCCGTCTTATTCGAAGTTGTCTCGCGGAGAATTGTTGGCTAGACTACCGTACAGTATCGATGTTTTCTTGATGTTAGGGCCTTCTCAGGCTTGGATTTTTTACTACTGAAAGTCCATCAGTAGCTAACAGAAGACCTACGAAGTGTGGACCTCGTTATAGCTGTGTGCCCGTTGAAACTTCAGTCTATAGCTTTATTGAAGGAAGTTAAATTTTGTACGTACTGTTTTGCACTATCCCCGTAGTGTTTAACGGGTGATACAAGGCCTTAGCTTGCTGATATAGCTATGGAAGAGTTTGTAGCTAGAAGATATATCAGTGAATCGACGGAAAAGCTGAACAGCACAATAAAAAAAATACAAAGACCTAGTTTCCTCTACTTACAGTTGGAGACAAAATAAAATTCCGGATTCCGTTCCATAGTACGGCTGTAAAGCGGTAGTTTTTTTACCATAGTTTTTACCATTGCGCTCCGTACTGTTTTGACTAAACAGCCGACACCGTATACTAAAATGTTTTTTTTTTTAATGGTAGTTGATGAATTATACTGGCCACATAGGTTAAAGAATAATTGTATTAATCAGGATCTGAGAGTAACAAAAAGTTTTGAATATAAAGTAATGTAATTGAGAGATTATGGAATATGGATGTTGGAATCTGCTTAGAAATCGTTGTTATAATCCTAAGCCAAGTCCCAGTCCAAGTGCTAGCCCTACTACCACTACCGCTACTCCTACACCAATCATTGTACAAATGCAGACAGGATCTTTGAAACACTCACAGCTCTACAAAGCATTTTAAAGTAATATAATATAGATTGACAGAGTTGATGTAGCACTCATTTCACTCATTGTTAGTATTTTGAAAATTTTCAATGGTCTAATATTTGATGCCGACTGATGATGTGTCATGTGTCAATCCCTCATCCTCCCCACACTTACAGCCCTTTTCAAAGCTTGTACTTTGTTGACTGCAGGTTAGTAGTAATGTATAAAAATAGTCACAAAGAATTATAATGTCCATGAGAAAATATTTAAATATTATTACAAAAATCCGGAGTATTGGACACTAAATTTTGTCAATTATAAATTGTTTGGATTAGTATCATCATCTATCATAGGATTACTTTAAACCAAAGTGCAGACCAAGTCCCAGGCTAGGTCCTAGTACCACCACTGCCACTATAATACAGAGTATGATCACAGTAACACAGCAAGGGTTTCTTTTCACCCAGTCGAGCCAGTCGTTGCTCTACAGAATATTTTGATTATGGTGAATTATAGTAATAGCTTTAGTTTGAGCACTTACGTCACACATGGCTTGTCGTGAAGTTTTTTTTTAAGATTCAACAATAAACAAACTTGCAGGATTTTTTTTTCAAGCTGGAATGTTATTTCTGGATTAGTTTAACAAATTTAACTTTAGTAGGCGATCAAGTTATTTAGTTGTTCATGTATTTAGCCGTAATAATAAATTAACCGAACTAAAAAATAATTTCGCATACCATTACCTTTCAGTAGCAATGGGATCAACTTATATAATATATATATATACAAATATAGAAGCTTAATTGCTAAGTATGTGGCCCAGCAGATATGTATCAAATACTGATTATGTGTGTAAGTTGTAGTTAGTATAGATAGCTCTGTGATTACTGGTCCTCTATTGTTATCTTTCTAGCATTCTGAACAGTTTTATTTTGGACTAACTGTATGATTTTTGGCCTGGTTGTAATATAGAAAGTAGAGTAGTTATGCCACAAAATTCATCAGAATATATATATATATATTTATAAATTATTGTACTAGAAATCTAAAAATAGAACACTGCGTTTAATTATGTTAAAATTGTTTGGATTTTATAATCGCTATCTATCACGGTGAGTTACTTTAATCCTAAGCCCAGGCCTAGTCCCAGTACCAGTCCGAGTCCTAGTGCCACCATGATTATAATCAGAATAGTAAGGTTGCGGGGATTACTCAGCAGTTTCTTGCAACTCTACACATTGTTTTTGTTACAGTGAATAATAGTGACGGCTTTAGCTCTGGAAAGTTACTACCTACTAGTGTGGCCAATACTACTTGTAGAAAATCAGGTCATTCAGGTTGTTTCGATATTTAGCCACACCAACAAAATTATTTCTCATTGTCTGTTTTGGGAGGCACCTCACTATTTGTTATATCAGAACTTTTTTCTTTGTAAGAGTTGCTGGAGTTGTCAGAGTCACTATTCTATGTTATTTTAGATTTTTCTTTCCAGGTAACAGTAATTATTGTGTTAATTATGGTTAGGTGCAGAATAACATTGACCTATTGTTCTCAATTTTCTAATTTTGCACTTCACTAGAATTTTGCTGAGTATATGTAATTTAAAAAATATCAGTAAAGTGATTACTGTTAAATATTAACTGTCTGAGAAGTACTAATATGACTAAATTGAGCAAACTACATCTTTTTTTGTATTGTGCTGTAGTTTATGATTGTGCTATAATCAAATCAAGTAGAATAATTACACTTATCGATATGAGAGTAAAAAAAAAAAAAGAAATTGAGAGACTTGTTAATTGTTTGGTGGAATATGGATGTTGGAATTGGCTGTGAAGTTGTTATAGTCCTAAGCCAAGTCCCAGTCCAAGTGCTAGCCCTACCACTACCACTCCTACAATAATCGTGATACAAATGCAGACAGGATCTTTGAAACAGTTGCCGCTCTACAATATAGTTTAAAATGATATTATTAAAAAAATTGACAGATTTGAAATATGCACTTACATCACACATTGTCATCGTTTGAAGTTTTTCAGTAGCCGTAAACCAGACAAAGCTTTTCTCCAATTTTTTTTATTATAGTGTTAAAGATTGGTGGAAATATCCTCTTTAGCAAATCATTTATTCCCAAAGATACGATTTTTATAGTCTGATATTTCATGACGGCTGATGACGGGAACCAGTTGTGCAATCCTGGGGATTTATGTTATACGTTTTGTTGTACTCTCCTCCCTCAATCCCCCCACCCACTCACTGCATGACTGCCTCGTAGTATTATTTAACAATAGTTACAAAGTCCATAAGAACTTGTATATAGAAACTGTATTAATTGTTAGGATTATCATTATTTAGTGTAAATATTAGCCTCTTATGACATTGAAATAACAGTATATTTGACTATGACATAATATTGTATATTAAATTGGAGAAGGGATAAAAATGTTTGAAATGAGGAGTTGTAAAACCATATCTCAAGCAGCATAGTGAACTATGAGTGCTATTATTCCAGCCACCGCTCCAGCCGCTAATAATAATCCAATTATCACACAAATCACCACGCAGATGCAACATGGATTTAGAGAGACTTTGCAATTCTAGAGAGAAAATACTAAATATTTAAAAGCAAAGCATTCGTTATTAGCATGTTCACTTACATCGCACATTGTTGCTCAAGAAGTAGTGTTCAGAATAAACTGCCTGTTGCGAAAGGTCACTGGGATTGTTATCGGCACAATCGGCATGATCTTTATATTTTACGGCTGAGTCAATTAGTCATTAGTGAATTGTAAAATCTGGTCATGTGATCAACTTACAATCTGGTGACGATCCTTTTCTAGTACTTTTATAAAGCTGGATTGAACTTTTAATCTAGCTATTTGTAGACAGTTTAATACTAGTCAGAAGCTATAACATATTGTCATAAAGTCTTACTAATGCTGTTTATTACTGACATTGCTTGGATTACTTTACTGGAGATTGAGAGAATCTGGAAAGAAATGAGTACTCTGCAGATATCTGGCGTACATCATAGCAAGAATAAAGGAACATTGCCTTTTTTTTTGTCGATCTAGCTGTCTCTTTTAAATTTGTCTTTTTGCCTGGAAGCCAACTTCATCTCTCTTCATACTGATTTAGCTTCTTGCTTTATCATTAGAAATCCCAAAGCTTTAAATGTTGATTGTGAAGGTTGTGAAGAGAGGTCTACATTACTCTGTATATGATACATTATTGTTTTATGCCAAGTTGTTCACAAAAAATTTGATCACAGATTGACAAGTATTGTGAGGCTTTGGTGGCCTTGAAAATTTATAGTTAAAAGTCTCTTTTGCAATATTTATAGTTAAAGTCTCTTCTGTGCTACTTTTTATACTATAAGTTTTAATAAACTCGATTTATGTAAATGTTATTAGCTATATGAATGAAATTTCTATGATATTCAACATGCTAATATTTACATTTGTGGTAGTGTGTGTGTGTGTGTGTGTGTGTGTGTATGTGTGTGAGAGAGAGTGAGGTGGGTGGGGGTGGAGGTGAGAGTTGGGATGGTGAGTGAAGTGAGATGAGGTGAATGTATGTGGCTAGGTGAAAGTGGGTACTGATAGAGTGGTAGTAATTCAAACAAAACAGTTGATTCTTGACTTTAAATAGAGAATAGTATTACTGTTTGGTTCATTGTCTAGAACTGCTTTAGAAACAATGCAAGTAATATTTCTGGAGTAAATGAATGCTAATAAATTCTAACTGACACCTTCCTAAGACTTCATGGAGATATTCTAAAGCTTTGAATTTCTTCTAAAATGGTACTGACTTTATTATCTGTTCTTCAAAATCATCATGGATTAAGTCTTAAGTAATTGGAAGAAGTTATACGACCTGATTTATTTTGTTAAATGTGTGCAAAATTTGAATCAGTGTGAACTACAATTTACCAAAATATTGTTAGCCCAAGACAACTGCAACAAAGTTAACTCATCATAAATAATCAGATCACCCTTCAGTGTCAACTGGTCTAGCAAGAATGGAGTTTTCTTACACTTCTCTATACCTTTTCATTCTGACACTCGTTTTAAATCTGAAACAGTGAAATGGAGTACAGGTCAATTTATAAAACTTTTTTTTGCAAAAAATTCTGCCAGGAAAAGTTTAACTGCTGCCGAGTATTTGACATATTCCCAATTATCATGTGAGCTACAGGGATTTTCTCTAAATATATGTCATTTTAGGAGAGGGGTGTGGCTTTCAATCCTAATGAATTGGTTTTCTAATGATACAACAATCTACATGCAAGTTACACATCTAACTGCTAGTCAAATATTTTGTGCTTTTAATGAACCCTCAGCATGCACAAGAGGGTTATAGTACTCAGTGTCAGTCAGTCAGTCAATAAGTCATTCTGTCACACAAACGCGGATCTCAAGAATGCAGCTTCCTGAAGATTGAAAAAGGCATGGAAATGTTGTATTGGACAGTTTAATATGCCAGAATTTTTTGTCAGAATGAGCTAGTTATTTTTTGGCCATACGATTGTAAGCTTTTATTGGAAACACCCCCTGCATTTGAGGAACTATCATTGACCTTGATCCCCGAGAGTGAGAGGGTGGTTATCTAGCGAGATTTCCAAAAGTTACCATGGTTTAACTATTTTATACTTTAGACTGCGACAACTATGGTGAAGTGCAATAAATTGATAATACAATTTGGTAAAATTAGATGACAAGATTGTGTGAATATAGTTAAGGTACTGCAAGGCAAACTATGAGGCTAAGTGTTGGTGGAGAGTAGAAAGTCTGGTTATTATTACTTTGCTTCATCTATTGTAATATGGTGTGCATTTTTTTTTGGAAATATAAATTATGGAATAATTTTAACCTATTCAAATGCAAATATTGATAACAGAATAATTGAGTAGCTCTTCGGTTATAGGTTACATGCTTTGTGGAATTAATATCAGATAAGGTTAAGGTTTATGTTCAGACGTTTTTGGGAGATATAGTATTTCTCTTGATGCCAGGAGTCTAGTGGTTTTGTAATGTGTATAGTAGTTCTTGCAGTCTTATTTTCCACAAAAATATGACATTTATGATACAAATAAAAGTACTTTTATTACTTAATTTGAAATTGATGGAGTCAAAGAGATTAGAAAGCATTTTATATGATAGTTAGATCTAGGATCACTTCTAGTGTAATTTAGCACTAATAGTGAACCCGCTATCCTAGCTATTATGTTTCATGATAAAAGTATTGTATTAGTCATTGCATCAACATTTCAACTATTATGATCAATTACCGAAGGAAGGGGGCTGAGATATACACTACAAATATCTTAAATTTAATATTGTATCCTTATTCTTAAAGACCCATTAGCTACTACAACCAAGTAAGATTGATAATAGATAATAATTTGTAGTAGCTGCCGTAAGAAAAAATTGAGAAATATGCTCTGATAGTTAGACAACATATATAGACATTTAAATAATACCAGTAATGATTTTATGAAATAGAATATATAGATACCTCATAATAATTAAATCAAAACAGAAATGGCTAAAAAAAGACTAAATGCTGCTGAAGTATTGACTCTCCTTGAAAGTGATGATGATTGTGATGAGGTTATGGCAGAAGGTAGTGACGAAGAGTTTTTCCAGTTTGAAGAACTTGAAAACCTGAATAACGAAAATGTTCTTGATGATGGTAAACACAATATCTTCATTTTATTTAGATTTATTTGTATTTTGTATATGCACAGGTGTAGAAACTACTAGCATTGCTCTCGATGGTAAATATAATATAAAATAATATTTATAGTATCTGAGAATTATTTTGTCATTCACAGGTATGGAAGCTGCTACAATTGGCCTTGATTAGGGTAAACACAACATGCAGTTATACGTAATCATTGTACCAGAAAGAGAGCTGGTCGTAGTAGAAGTCGCACCATCCGTTCACTTCCTATGCTTCATTTTCCAGCTCGATTTCCAACAGACCATGGGCACAAAAGGGGAAAGTGTGCTCTCTGCAGAGAAAACAAAAACGAATGGACACACAATGGTTTTTTAAAGAATGTGATGTGTGGCTGTGTCACACTGGCACTGAACATGATTGTTTTCTGTCTTGGCACCAAAGAAACTAACTATATCAATATCTATCCTGTCTTGAAACTTTCTTCTTTTTTTTTTTTCAATGCAAACGTTTATGTTCTAATTAGCTACCACCAAAACAATTTTTTTTTATTATGTCAAACAAACTATTTTGTCCAATTAATATTCTTACCTTATGATAGTGTAGTAGCTACTAACTTTTAGACAGTTCTGATGTTCTGTTCTCTCTAAATTTAGTTGCCTTTAATGTCCTCTACTGCCTGTGATCGTTGTTATGACAAAATCTTTCCATTCCCGACGCTGAAACTTAGAATAAATATAACCTAGGGCCAATCTGTGTCTATAGTAGCCTAAAATAGCCCTCTAGGAACTAGCGGTCTGTACTTTGTTTTCCGCGATCTCATTCACTTCATCTCAACTCTCGTAGTAGATATTCTTGTAGCCTTTCCAGGGCACGACTAAGTCCCATTGGATGGAGTCAGTAAAAGTCTCGTGGTTTAAAATGAGGCATCAGACTCTCTGTGGTCACCCAACCTGTTCCTAGAGCTCAGAATCCAAAAGACCTTGTTATTTTGAATATATAAGCTTAGAATTTTTGTATTGTACTTTGAACCTGGAATATTTGCTAATTCAATACGACAAAGAAACAAAAAAGAGTGTATAGCCTGTGCTCCCCATCATTCCCTCCTTTGCTGCACTGCCACAGAAGGCTACTGAAGCAGGAAGTTTGAGACTCTGTCTCAGTTGTCTCTTCTAGGACAACCCAACTCGTTTGGAAGACACATTGACTTTGGGCCAATTGCATCAGAGGTCTATGGCTATTAAAACAAAAAGTTGACCAGAATAACAACCTTGGTACTTATGTTTTTCCTCTGCTGCTGTGGCATTTTTAACCCTCAGAGCGCATGCGCGAGAGGGTTATAGTAGTTGTCTTGTCTGTTTGTTTGTCTGTCACGCTCTGATTTTGGAGAATACTGACAATTAACAGTTGATTTAGGTATGAATTTACTCAGGACGAAGATTTAAGACCTTTTATTGTGCTACTTTTTTAATTTCGGGCTAATCGTTGAGAAAACGCAAAGTTTTCAGCTCTGCGGTAGGTACCAACTTTTATGGGCAATACCCCCTAGCGTCACGTCATAATCACGTGAGCAAATAATTTCTTGCAGCCAGCAGTGTAGTTTGATTTTATGCTCAGGGAAGTTAATGGAGTTGAAAGAAGTGAAGTTTCACATTGAAAATGCGTATTGGTGAGTGTTTCTGGCTAGTTTAGCTTCTTTTCTTATGAAGACAGTGTTTCCATGTACCATTTTCATTGGTTGAACTATTTTGATGCCTCGTTAAAATAGCTAATAGATTGCTTTTTCTTTTGGAAGGAGATTATATTGTAATCACTAGGTAGTGCTTAATAGCAAGCTGAGGGTTCGCACCTTTGGTGCTTCATTCTCCTGGCATGAGCTATAAGTAGGTTTAAAAATGTTTGGGCAGGTGGCGTCCCCAGCAAGCAGCCAAACTTCTATGAGATTATTAGATTATTTTTAGCTGGTTGTGAGGATAGCCTAGTTATTATCTTTAATTGTAGGAACTACCTTTGCAGGATAATATTTTTTTAAAACAAAAAACGACATTAGAAGCTGTCTGCTTTTTTGTTTTTGTTTTTAATAAAAGAGGTGGGTGTACAATGGAAAATCATATATGGACATGTGTGTTGCATGTTTGTATAGCATGTGATAGTGCAACTTTTTTTTCAGTGTAGCATTTTGGGAAGGCTAAGTCATAGCAGCCTACAAATACACACTTTGTTTATTCAGCATGCCAGTTAATGATTTTTAGCTCCACTTAACATGCCTTCCTAAGACATTTGCTTTCGCTGTGCCATTGAAAGGCAAATTCACTTTGACAACTTATTCATCACGAGTTATTGTGGGGGGAGGGGTATAGTATTCAATTTAAGGCATTCAAAATGTATGCCTTAGTTTTGACATACTGAAGAAATTGATCATAATAGTTTAAATGTAGATGAATCTTTAAAACATGTTCAAAGTATACAATTATAATACTTTTTATCATTAAATGTAGCTGGTTCATTATTTTGTGCTGATAGTATCGTTAATATTGTTTATTATTATTATCATTATCATTATTAGTATTTTTGTTGTTGTTTTAGTTTTTATTGTTAACCCTCAGCATGCATGTGCAAGAGTAGTTGTGTGTCTGTCTGTCTGTCTGTCAGCATTCGATTTCACGAATGGCTGAGAACTAACCTTTAAAACAAGTATGACCTGACACAGTATGAGAATTTAAGTCCCTTAAATTGACCACTTTTTCAAATTTTGAGCTAGTTTCTGAGTAAATGAGGAGAAACTTCATCTCCGAACAAACGCAAGCTAGATACAACAACCCTTACCTTTTGCGTACATTAGTTTACGTTATACAGCAGTCACGTGATCACTTATACTTTGCGTATGTTCTCTTAACCACATGTGTCTTCGGTCATTAGAAGTAGAAGTAATCAGAAGAAATGTAAAACGCACAGAGGGTTCACACCCTTGGTGCTCTAGTTATTGTTGGATTGTTGTTGCAAAATCATATTACTTTTGGGGGGGCCTTTATTATATATAGCAAAGCTGAGTGCCCTCATATGGCTGAAGGACATGACTAGTTCATGTTAGATCACATTTCTAGTCTCTCACTGTGTAGGAATTCCATTGTTTAAATACACTTGGAATGAGGTGTGTTAAAGTGACTACAATTCTGTATTAACTACAAATGTATTTATATATAGTAAGTTTGACACACATTCACTGTGTTTCCTTGAGTTACTAAGGTCATATTTATCATTACATACTAGTAAGATCTCAGAATGGAAACAAAGATCTCAGAATGGAAACAAATATGCACAGTAAATTGAAACCACAATATTTTGTTTATTTTATAAGATTTTGCTTTTGAATTCTCCAAGGTGTGTAACCTGAATAGCTTCTTTAAAATACCTAACTATGTTGTATCTATGAATAAATTATCTATTTGTACAGATAAATGTTGCTGTACAATTATATTTGTTCAGCTGATATCATGGCTAATTTATAAGTCTTAAATCTATGGGTTCTAAAAGTTATGTGTACCTTTTTGACTCATCTGGTGCATTTTCATTTTGTTTGTAATTTAGTAAAATCAAAATGTATACTTTATGTAAGCACAATTTTTTTTATTTTTTGGCTTTCGTATATTTTGGGTGATGTGATAATAGCAAGTATTATTTTTTTATCGTAATGTACAACTATGGCAGGCTAGCTAGCTGTATTTAGGTGTGCACTAATGCTATTTAAACTTCAACTTAGATCTTGCAGGTGATAAATTGATATGCAATAAAGATTTAGCAATGTGACACAAAACACCTAAAGCTCCAGTTGCATGAAACAAAATAGGCAATGAGAGTGGAGAAAAATATTCATGTGAGTGAATGTTGGATGGGCACACATAGTCCAAGTTTTAGCTTGCCTTTTCTTGTGGACTCAAAAAGTGCTACATAAGCCTCTATTTTTGTGGAAATAGCTAGTTTTAGAGATAACAATAACTTTCCATGTGTCATACCTTAATCAATATCACACCCCAAAGCACACCTGCTATTTATGTGTGATAATTACAGAACTACAATGTCTTTGTTACAATTAAATAGTAAATACGTGGCTGTAGATAGGCAGTATTAAGATATGCTGTATCACCAACATAATGCAATATAACTGTATTAAATTTGAATACATCTTAAATTTAAAAGCTAATTTAATAGGAGCATGAGATGCATGTCCAATTGATAAAAAAAATTAGGCTCAAGTTATTAAATTTTGTTTTTTGTTGTTGTTGTTGTTTTACATTCAAATTGAACTTAGAATTTTTTTTTGTCTGGCATAATATTAGAGAATATGTAGTAAAAAAATACTGCTTAAAAATTAGAAATGCATCATGAGACAGGAAATATTATGATGTACTTAGAGTATATGTGGTAAAAAAATACTGCTTAAAAATAGAAATGCATCATGACAGAAACCGGTTGTTTTTTCCTCTATTTT
>WLWD01003759.1_pt1 | contig 19767 bp, 12 predicted proteins | sample 6712731 | NCBI WGS metagenome assembly WLWD01 (sample SAMN12718690, study PRJNA576275) | sponge metagenome | isolation source: marine sponge | host: Mycale hentscheli | place: New Zealand: South Island, Marlborough, Capsize Point | collected 2014-11-01
ATCTATTTTGTCTTTTTTTTTTAGCTAACTCAATGTTGTTCATTCTAGCAGTATAATTAAACCACAGGGCTTATGGCCTTTCTTTTACTGTAAATTAGCTAGTTAATGAATGATGTGGTGGGATTGGAGTAGTCTGGCATAACCAGACCCTTTACCGACCGCTACGCGGGGGAAAGGTCTGGTCTCAACGTCGTCGAAACTTATGTCAGTGGAATGTGATTAGCTGACAATGGGGTTGGTGTGCGGTAAAATTTTTTATCGCTTAAGCAAAATTTATTGAGACAGTTTTTTCTGCTGCTTACAGTTTCTTCATGGATCCTTTGCCTTGGTAGGTGTTGGTAGCTGAAGATATGTTTGTTTATCTTAAAAATAAAAAATACCTTATCAGTTGATAGTAATAGGACTGTAAAAGTATCCGATTCTATGAGTTGCTCATCAGTGACAAATTTGTACAAGTTATTGCTGGCAATACTTCTTTATAGTCAAATCTAGCCATTTGTGTTATAGTCACATAAGTGGTACTGAATGCTCTCCCCCCTCCCCTCAGATGCTGTCATAAAACCTGAGACATTCCCATATCAAGTGAGGCCATATCCTAAAGTAGTTTACTGCAAAACCAGACAAAAACAGAGCTAGAGAATAGCTTATAAAAGTAAAGACAGTTATCTTTCAATCAAACAAAGGACGAGCACGTAAATGTTTAGCTTGAAAGGTCATGAGGACCTCCTTTGAATTATTGGAAAATACTTTCAAAAACACTCTGCATATAAGCATAATGCTTAGTACATTCTTTCTATTATCATACTAGGTAGCTAAATGCACTATAAAACAATTATTTGAAAATATATCCAATTGAAAATATACAAGTTATTTACTAAGTAAAACCAATTACAAATAAATGATGATTTTTTTTTAGTAAAGTAACTAATGTTCTAGTTATAATTATACCATTGTTTACTATTAGTGGACATAACTGTTTACTTGTGATTGTCTCTCTTCAACAAAATAATATCAAATGGTTTTGGTAGCTAGCACCCACATAACAGAAACTGGGGCCCCAGTAGGTAGGAAGATGAGCATATCCCTTCTACTACGATGGCTTCACTCCTACTTTCGCATCAGGAAAGCCTACTATCTCCACTACACTCCGGCAGTCCATCACCAAACCTACACTTCGTCGTTCAGAAAATTTCCGGGTGTACTTATTTCGCTAATTACGCATGCACATTTTAGTGCACCCACGCAATTAATTAATTTGTGGTAATGTCCAGATTCTGGACATATGACACAAGTTTCATACGGCATTGAGTCCAGACCCTTCCCGCGTAGCGGTTGGTAAGGGTCTGGCTATGCCAGACTAGGATTGGAGACTGTCATACATTAATATAAGTCTGAGTGTGCATAGATGAGAAAGGCATAAATGAACTGTTAAGGATTGGAGTATCACAGGAAGTAATGCATGGGCCTAGCACATGGTGCAGCGGTGGTAGAACTGGACCGGCTGACCCGGCGGTCGCCGGACCAATATTTAGCTATACTTAGCTAGCTCTTTACTCCCTGCTAATATGACTTAGCTGTATGGAAGGAGCACCTTACTCAGATCAGCAGATTTTTATTTCAGTCAAGTGCCTGTTGTTACTGTATTTATCACTGTTACCAGACGTGAGAGTCATTATCGCAGCTGATATTATGGCAACTGTTGAAGCTCCACCGGCCAAGAAACAAGCATTAAGTGATATAGCTCCACCAGCCAAGAGACAAGCACTTAGTGATGGTGAGTTTGTGGTATACATTTTTTGATTGTTTAAATAAATTGACTATATTGCAGAAGTAGAAGATGAAATTAAAGAAACCAAAGGTGATATTAAAATTGTCAAGGATGAAATTGAAGATGTGAAAGGTGAAATTCAAGGTATTGAAGATAAAATTGAAGAAATCGAAAATGAAATACGAAGAGATATTGAAAAATTAGATAAATATAGTAAAGAGCAGTCGACAATGAAAACAGCAGCAGAAATTAATAAAATACAACATCAGTTGGAAGAGAAAAAGCAAAAGGTAGAGCATCTGAGGAGAAAGGAAGAGCGTCTGGGGAGAAAGGAAGAGCAACTGAGGAGTGAGGTAGAGCTACTGAGGAAGGAGAAATTGATTTTTTTGCGTAGTAAGGACGAAAAGCAGATAAAGGAAAAGTTGCCAAAAGAAATAGGTATGTCTTGATAGCTGTTTTTCGTATCAAGAACTATGGGGGCAGGGGTGTGTTTGTGACCACGTACCTAAGAAATATTAGGTTCATGCCAAACATGAAGCTACTCTCTTGTTTGTTGTTGTTGCTTTTTTTATTTTTTTGTCTTTACATTACTGGGCTAAATTGATAATGTCTTGTGTGTTGTTGTTTCAGAAATGTCAGACAACATGGCATTCGAATACTTCGTGTTTGGCAGTAATAGACATAATAACACTTGCTTAGATTCTAATACTTTGTGTTTTGCAGTAATAGACATGTTAACACTTGCTTAGATGGGGTAGCAGTTTGGTGAAGTAGAATAGGCCATTGAATGACTAACTGCTTATGGCCACTGAAACGTCCTTGTTTCATGTTTTCTTAATGAGTACTCCATGGCAGACAATTCTTATATCCACAATTCAAGATATGTAGCTCACTAATATGACAATGCCAGGAAATTATTTTTGTCTGACAAATGATTAAATTTTATGAAAGTTATGGCTAACTAAGGTACAATATTACTGAGGTTTAGCATCCCAATTAAAGTTGAGAACTTGTGATGTGACTATTAAAGTATGCTTCAAATAGCAATGTGTTTGTCTTTTTTTGACATTCTTAAAATAAGAAGGAATATCAAGCAAATATAATTTTTTTTCTTTAGAGTCGTATGAATTCAATGAAATTTGGAATTGTCTTGATAGGGACTATCCTTGGTCGACTTCTGTTCCATTCATTGAATTAAACCCCAAGTCAACCGAGATATTAAAAGGTTTACTGTGTGGCAATATTTTTTATGTTCGGAATGAGGTCAAAAAGCTTTGGGCTGTTCTAACAGATAACAGTATGGTTTTCGTTGAAGGAGCACCAGGAGTTGGAAAATCAATAACAACTATAATTTGGTGTTTGTGGCAAGTTTTGAAACATAAAAAAAGTTTATGCTTTTATCACTCTGTCCTAAAGTATGCATATTACATAAAAAGTGATAGCATTCAATTATTTGACAAAATTGACATTGAAGAATTGATGGAATATGTCAAAACAAAGTCGCCAGATATTTTATTAGTGGATAGTGCATCACGCGAAATTGTGATATCTTGTTATTCTTGTGCAGAGTTTTCAAAAAGGTTTTTTGTGTCATCGTTAGGTGATACGATTAGTCCATGTAAATTTCACATGTTTTCAAGGTATCATGGTCAGATTACTCTGCATACTATGTTATCGTGGAGTGAATATCAGTCTGCTTGTAAATATGCAATGTTTTACCAATCTGTAAAAAAATTCTTGAGTTATGATAACTTGACGAAACAGGAATGTATATCAGCTAAATTTCGTTTAGCTGGTCACAATGCACGATGGTTTTTTTGTGATCCATATGACAAAGTGGAATTTTGTATTAGCCGAGCTATACGCAACGTTTCATCTATGGAAAAGTTGTTGTCACATGATATTGGACTTCAAGCAAAATTGTTGCAACATCACTTAGTGGCCATCTTGGATATTTATTCAGCTGAAGGTTACGTATTCATCAGTGAAGCAGCAGCAAGATGTCTTTTCGAAAACAAAAAATTCCTAACTTTTCAAAAATTTAAGGAATTTGCATTACGAGTGTCAAGAAACCGATCATTGCATGGGTGGTCATTTGAATATGAGTTTATATCAGTTATTCACTACTTAAGTGATGGGCAAGTTTTTCATGAGCCTATACAACTTTCAGATATAAATAGACAACATCATTTGATTCTCGAGGTGAAGCGTAACTCTTGTGCAGAATTGGAGTCTTTTTATGAAAAGAGTTCTGACAGTTTTAATAAATGGCTTTTTCCAAAATATTCTAACCACCCAGCTTTTGATGTAATTGTTGAAGAAAATCATGTGTTACGACTATTTCAAGCAACAATTAGAGATAAACATGACATCAAGGTGAATCACATTGTGGGCATGCTGGTAAGGGGGCTGGTCTGTTGTGGTCAGAGCTAGTCTGTTGTCTTCTCTGTGGCTGTACTACACTGGGCTTGTTGTACCTCTTATCTTGCCTGTTGTAAGGCCTGTTGTACTGTGTGCCACTCCCCCCTTGTCTCTGTCTGGTCTTAACTCTAATATCAGTGTCTTCTTTCTTACGTGTATCTGTGGGTCCGGTCTGCTAACAGTGCGCGGATTCGCCACAGTTTCCGGAGACAGCTTATATTACGCTGCCACCAGAATTCAGCAAGAGGCCTGTGACCTCACTTCGAGTTCTTACTTAAAATCACTCAGTAAACTGAACTAAAGTACAACACGTGGCGAGTGGGCTTATGAGACGAGTCCTCTCGCATAGCTGACCAATCACGATGCTACACAAAATATCTGCAGGTGACCTGCGCACAAATGACTGCACACTCAACTACTCTGCACACAAATACTCTGAATGACGCACAACACAAACATAGTTCTATTGTCTCTGTTCGTCTTCTTCCTTCTGATCTCTTCCCTCTGTCTCTCTGCTTGCTCTCTCCTCTTCCATGCTGCTCACGAATGTGGGCTGGCCCACATCTCCCCCCTCCTCCTTTGAAAGCCTGGTGTCACGGCGTTCGTCATCGCCGTGACATCTGCTCAGCTCGTCTGCAACTACGTTCAGGGTTCCAGGTCTGTATATCACCTCGAACTGGAATTCTGTCAACTTCAGAGCCCATCCGTAGACCCGTCTGTTCCGCTGCTTCCCAGAAGTCAGCCACTGCAGACCCTTATGATCTGAAAACACTTTAAACACCTTCCCGTACAAATAAAATGCAAAATGGTTGACAGCTTCAAACAATGCCAACCCCTCCAGCTCCTGGGCACTATACCGTGCCTGAGCTCCCTTTAACTGCCGTGAGAAGAAGGCCACTGGTCTCCACTCCTCCACACGCTGCACTGACAACACCGCTCCGATTCCCGTAGCACTTGCGTCGCACTCTAGACTGAAAACATCATCCTCACAGGGAACACATAAACACACATGATCACATAATGACTTGCACAACTTACGAAACCCATCCAGCATGGCGCTAGTCCACACCACCTCCCCCGGCGAAGTCTTTGCCGTGTGTGGCGACAAGAGAGAAGACTCCCTGTGGAAACTCCGTATAAACCGTCTATAATACCCGATCAGTCCAAGGAATGCTCGTAGCTGTTTCCTCGTCCTTGGTACTGGGTGATCTCTGATCGCCACAATCCTCGCCTCTGGCACACTCATATACCCTTCACCAATCACATGTCCTAAGAATTCTAACCGTCTCTTCCCAAATACGCACTTACTCCGTTTGCAAGTAAGCCCTGCTTCCCTCAATACCTCTAACAACCGCCTCAAATGCCTCACATGCACCTCCCAACTCTCCGAAACAACCAGTATATCGTCGATATACACCTTCGCATAGTCCTCGCATCCAACCAATACACAATCCATGAGACGTTGGAAGACAGACGGAGCATTGCAAAGTCCGAACGGCATACGTCTATATTGAAATTTGCCGAACGGGCAGCTAAAACTCGTCTTCTCCCGATCTCTCTCCACTACCTCCACCTGGTGGAACCCCTTAGCTAAGTCCACCTTGGACAGTACCTTACCACTGCCCACCCTTTCAAGCATCTCTTCTAAGCCAGGGATGTAATAAGGCTCCTTAACCGTCACCTCATTGAGCCTGCGATAATCCACGCATAATCTTATGCCACCCCCCTGCTTCTTTACTGGCACCAACGGTGATGACCAGCAACTCTCGCTTCTCTCTATGATGCCACATTCCAACAGACTGTCAATCTCTGCTCTCACTGAATCCCTGATACCCATAGGCACCGAGTATGGAGACTGGCTGATAGGCCCATGGTCTCCCGTCTCTATCGACATTCTAACTCTGTCTGTGTTTCCAGGCACCTCAGAAAACACATCCCCAAACTCTCTCATGATCTCTTCTAACTCTTCCTCGACAAACCCTTCGCAATCATCCCTCAACTTGCTTCTCTCTTGACTCTCATCCTCCAACACAACATCCAACCTGTTTACCTCTTCCCTCTCTTTGAACTTCTTAATGCAGTTGACATGCACGACCTTAGCATGCTTCTCCTTCCCAACCTTTCCGATCTTATAGTTTACCTCCCCCTTTCTTTCCAACACCTTGAATGGACCTTCCCAGGAGTCAGCCAGCTTGCATGACATACCTGGGATCCGATACAATACCAACTCTCCTACCTCAAACTCTCTGACCTTACTCCCCTTGTTAAGATACCTCATCCTACCCTCCTTACTCTTGCCCATCTTCAACGCAGCACAGTCCCTCATCCTCTCCAGCCTGTCCATCAGTCCAGCAACCCAGTCGCACACGCTCCTCTCCTTCCCCTCCTGCTCGTAGATACCGTAGTATAGAGCATCCAGTGGTGTCCTCACACGGAACCCAAACACCATGTCAAAGGGGCTGAAGCCACTGTCTGAGTGCGGCATCTGTCTCAACACATACAGGGCTAGAGGGACCTGAACTACCCAATCCTCCCTCTCCTCGATGCACCTACCCAACACACTCTTAAGGGTGCCGTGCATCCTCTCTACCATGCCATTTGTCTGCGGGTGATACGGCGAAGTCCTGAGTTTTTCTATCCCCAGCAACTTGCACAGCTGACGCACCACCCTCCCGCAGAACTGCGTACCCTGATCCGAGAGCATCACCTCAGGAATAGCAGTCCTAGAGAATATTCCCCAAAGTCCTTCAGCAACGGACTTAGCAGTCACGCTTCGGAGAGCCACTGCCTCCGGCCACCTAGTTGCCATACAAACATATGTTAGTAGGAACCGACACCCCCCTCTACCTTTGGGCAACGGCCCCACCAAATCCACAGCCACACTCTCGAATGGCTCGGTCAAGATCGGCCTCTCCACTGCTGGAGCCTTCCTCGGCTTGTTCTTGTTCTTGACCTGACACACTCTGCAACTCTGACAATACCCCGCAATCTCCTTTGCCATCCCAGGCCAAAGAAAATACTTACCCACCATACGCACAACTTTCTCCCCACCTAGATGACCACTTCTCTCGTGAGCCATCTCTAATATATTTCCTCTAAACTTTTTCGGCACCACTATCACATCCACGAATTCCTCCCAAGACACATACATTTCCCTCAACAATAAACCTTTATCCCACTTGAATCCACGCTCCTTTCTCTCTCCTAGCTCTCTCCAAGTTCTCAAACTATCGTCAGACCTCACACACTGACGGAACTCCCCCCCATCTGACCCTTCCTTCATGGGCCCCACTTCCCCAGCTAGCTTGCTGAGCTCAGACTCTGGCCCATCAATGGACACAGAGCCCAAGTCCTTAGCAATTCCTGCCATCTCCTCCTCATTCCCATCCACACTCTCCCCCAAGCTCTCTTGCATCGCTCCTTCCTCGACCTGCACGACCGAAGTGTCCAACTCGGCTCCCAAGTTCTCCTGAACAGACTCCTCCACTGTACACCACAGCTCTTCCACCTCTGCATCATCATCACACTTATCCAGCTCTGCTTCAGCCTTCGCCTGACTCCGAGTCAGCACGTTGACTTTAGCATCTCCCCCCTCTTTCCTGTCTCTGTACTGGGTTATGGCCTGTGTGTAAGCCTGTACCTCGTGTGCATCTGTCATGTTCATCGGCACAATGCTGATGACTCCCTCATCCTTTCTCTCATCTACCATGGCTATGTGCGAGCGTACTAACCGTCCAACCTCGTAAGACACCACTGTGCTCCTGTGTACTTGCTTATTCCCATGCACGTCTCCCACATGCACTTCCCCATAGTCTCTGTAACTGTCTCCCAGCAGAGCTCTGGGGACTACGCCAATGCTAGCCCCAGAGTCCACAAGCACCTGACATGGAACTCCATTCACTGTTCCCCATGCAACATTATCTTTTCTTCCCTCTACCATCAGCTTTGCTACTTTCCCTCCTTCTTTCTTGACACTCACCCCAACCTTCTTATTCGGGCAATCTGGGCTCCTGTGTCCCTGCTTACCACAAGTGTAGCAAGTAACAGGGCGAGATTCTGCAGGCTTCCTGCTGCTGTCAAACCCACGACCCTTATGACAGTCAATAGCCCTGTGGCCCTTCGCTCCACAGGAGAAGCATGTTATTCCCTCAGAACCTGCATGCTCTCTCCTCTCTGTCATGACTGGTGTTCTCTCTCCAACCCAGTCCCCCATTCTTGGCTTGTAAAAGTTACCCCTCTGCCTACCGGACATCCAGGTTTCCCAAGCATTCCTCAAGTCCTCTGCACTCCCAATCTCTTTCCCCTCCAAATACACTCTCCCAGCCTGTGGCATCACCCTCCTGGTGAATGCCGTTGCCAGTGCCACCACGCACTGCTCAAGTGTTGCACAACCCTGCAGCACCCCCCTACAAATCCTTAATATCTGCTCACAAATCTCCCCCGCCGACTTCTGCTTAACTGATTCACCCGTCACCTCAAAGAGCTGATGTCCATAGGTGAGTGAGGTTTCACCCACGGACTTCAACAAAACTCTCTTGAGCTCTGCATATTCTGTACCCTCCTCCCGTATGCTACTAACCCTAGCACACAACCTCTCGGGCAGTCTGGGAAATAGCCTTTCTGACCACCCAGCCTCCTCAACCTCTGATTCCCTCATCACCCTCTCGAACTTGTTCAGATAATCAACCAACTCTGTCCCCTCTCTGTATGACCCCATAGACTTTAACTTCTCCTGCGACAACTCTCTCCTATCCCTCCTGAGGCTTTCCTCCCGCCTCCGAGCTTCTTCTTGCTCCCTTCTCTCCCTACTTTCCCGATCTCTAGCCCTATCAGCTTCCCTACGCTGTTCCTCCTCAGCCCTCCTACGTTCACCCTCCTCTACCCGTAGCCTTTCAGCTTCTGCTGCTCTAGCTCTCTCATAGTCTCTACGTCTCTCCTCCTCTTCCCTCCTGCGCTCCCTATCCTCTGCCCTATTCCTCTCTTCCTTCTCCATCATGTATTTCAACAACACACTCAACTCGCTCTCTTCTCTTCTAGCCATCTCTTCTTCCCCCCGACTCTCTTTCCCTACAACCTCTTCTGATTCCGAATCACTACCAGACCCAAGTGCACCACTCACACCGTCGTCCAGGAGTTCCTCCCTGCTCTGCCTCAATTCCAAAGGTCTTGCTGGGTAGGGTGATCTCTTGCAGATGCCTGGCTTCTTAGACGGTTTATAGTCAGAATCCTCAGGTAGCAACCTCCTGCTCGACTTCTTCTTGGTCGCCACGGCTCCAACCTCTGACACGGGAGATGAGTGTCCTCGCCTCCCTGCTGGTGAGCTGCACAGAAAAAAAACAACAACAGATAATAAAACTCAACGGAAGGGAACGTTTTACAACTCGAAATAATGCAACACAAAAAAAATAATTAGGGGTGGGTGATACACACACAATGTTAAACACAGAACTGTTAAGGATGACTCCCTGTTCAGCCTGAGTGCTCCTTCGCTGCCGAAGCCCGTCGGAATGGATTCTCACTGCCGCTGTCGCCCAGTGATGTGAAGTGACTCTCGTCTGCCGAAGCCCAAGTGTCTTGAAATTCGTTTTCTCTCCGTCCGCCTAAGCCCAGAAAGTTGTAGTCCTCTCCGTCAGCCTAAGCCCGGAGAGATGCCGCAGTACTCCTCGAGAGCGTCCTCCTTCGAAGTACGATCAGACGCAGCTGGAACGAATTCCGCCTCGCCCTAGTAGACTGATCTTCGTCTGCTTTCCCGTGAACGAATCCACAGTGAGTTCGAGTGGTCTTCTTCTAGGGAGTGTCCTTCCTGTCGAAGATCCCACCGCTGCCACCAGTTTCTGTGGGTCCGGTCTGCTACGGATTCGCCACAGTTTCCGGAGACAGCTTATATTACGCTGCCACCAGAATTCAGCAAGAGGCCTGTGACCTCACTTCGAGTTCTTACTTAAAATCACTCAGTAAACTGAACTAAAGTACAACACGTGGCGAGTGGGCTTATGAGACGAGTCCTCTCGCATAGCTGACCAATCACGATGCTACACAAAATATCTGCAGGTGACCTGCGCACAAATGACTGCACACTCAACTACTCTGCACACAAATACTCTGAATGACGCACAACACAAACATAGTTCTATTGTCTCTGTTCGTCTTCTTCCTTCTGATCTCTTCCCTCTGTCTCTCTGCTTGCTCTCTCCTCTTCCATGCTGCTCACGAATGTGGGCTGGCCCACAGTATCTCTTGGTCTATTTGATGGTGGCCTTTCCAGACTTTCCAGTTTCTTCCTCTTCCTCTCTTCCAGAGTCTTCTGGTGCTTCTCGCAAGTTCTCTTTCGTTTTGGTCATCAATGCTGTGTGTATCTCCTTTTCTTCTTTGGACGCTCTCTCGTGTGATGCCCGAGCCCTTGTCTGCCTGTCTAATGACCAGATCGTGATCCTGCTGGAGGCTTCTGAGTGCTCTACGATGGTTGCGAGTAATGTTCGATCGGAACTTGTGTGTCTTGAGCATCAGCAGCTTGTATTTGGTTTGTGCTATGGCTGTCTCAACTGGCTGGGGACAGGGGTCCTGGCTGGTGAGTTTCGATTGCTGGACCTGAAGGAAGTCCCTCTGGTTTCTAAGGGTCTCGACTTGGTGCTTGCCTCTGAGGAGGTTTCCATAAGCTCTCCTGCATCCGCGTAGGTACCTTGGCCAGTGTGTTCCTAAGTACCTTTCTGGATTAGTGCTTTGTAGAGGGGTGGGTGTAAAGTTGAGGCCTTTGGAGAGAACGGCGAGCTGATCAGTGTTCAATTGTTTGCTGGACAGATTGATAACAGGTTGTTGGGATGGGGCCCTAGGCTTTCTTAGTGAGAAAAACTCTAGCCTGAGGAAGGCGAGTGATCAGTCTGGCAAGCGGCATCAGTATGTGAGCTTGAGCCTCTATGTGGTAACGAGGGACGTTGCTGTGCAGGCTCTACAGGGGGTGAGTGAGACTGAGTTGGTACAAGATCTCTCTTCTCAAAGCACAGGAGGGTCTTCTGTTTGGCTAAAGGAAAGACTGAGGGATCCTTGGGGTCTGTCCCTACACTCCTGGTTAGAATTCTGAGGGGAAATGCTTTAGGGGCAGGAAGGTGTGTCACACTCAAGTGTTGTTGTGTAGGGATGGATCTCACGTCAGGTTTTTTTGACTGGACTTTAGTTAGGTTTGGTTGTGTCTCAGAATCTTTGTGGAGGTTCTCTAGTCTGATGGGTGCTTGAGTTGTGACTGCCGTACATGGTCTATCAAGCGGCGGCCTTGGATACCGTTTAGGTGAAGTCTTCCTACGGTGTACAACCTTTGTAGTGCGTTGGGGCAAGACTAGGGATTGCGTTTGTCTGGAAGATGTACCTAAGGCCTGAGTCACTTTGCACCGTGGCTGCACTATTAGCAGACTCTTGTGCACGTGGAGTGTTTATTGTAGGTGCATGTGCAGGATCTGCCAGTGAGCTCTGTGAAGTATCCGTGACAGGTTCTTGCCTAGTGACCTGTGAAGCCTCTGTGACAAGTAAGGTGTTAGGTTGATCATCCATGGTGGTGACATCTACAATTTCTGTTGTAGCGCTGTCTCCCTGGGAAGTTGTGTCTCCGTCATCTGAGTGTCAACAGTAGTGGGGGAGGCTTGGACTATGAATGATTCATCCGAGGGGTCATCTTGCGTGACAACGCTAACAACTACATCCGTGTTCGTGTCTTGAATGTCCGTTCTAGGTCTCCTGTCATTGTATTTCTCAGAATAGAGCCTGTCCAGCTTACCAGTGGTGGTCTGGCGGCGAACATGCATCCTCTTAGTGATGTTGCGTTGAGTGGACTTGAAGATCTGTTGGTGTCTCACTAGTGTATCTGGGGAGGCTTGTTGTTCTGCCGTGTCTAAGTCTGCTGTAGTAGTGGTAAGGTCATATTCTGCCAGCTGGACTAGGTCTCTATAGTGATTGATGAGAACATCCCTAATCTCTCTTTCCGCTTTTTCTATTGCTGAGGTAAATGCTTGGTTGACCTGTGTGCGTCCTGCAGCTAGAGCTACACATCGGGTTTTGATCCTAAGGCCCTTGGGGGTGAGATCATGTTGTGCGCAGGAGGTTAGAAAGTCCAAGTGCAATTGGGCTGCTCGGTTAGTATGGCTATGGCGCTTCCAGTTTCTCCTGAGATGTAGCAGGTTACGCTCCATGTCGCTTCTGTTTGGCTCCATGGTAACAGCGAGGTAAATCTGGGGCTAAGGGCTGGGGCTTGGGCTATTGGCTCGGGACGTTAGACTCCTTATATGAGGTTCAGTCTCTAGCCGCAGCACAAGCGTAGCTCGCTGTAGTGGTGCCTTTGTGTGTGCGAGTGGAGTAGAGTGTGAGATAAGCTGCAGGGGGGCTAAGTTGAAGGGCGAGACACAGGCGGACTTAAGAGATGAGCCGCAGGGGGGCTTCAGGCGAAGGACGAGGGATGAAGGACGAGCTGAAGGACAGGCTGTAGGAGAGGCTGCAGGCGAGGTACGAGCCACAGGGGGGCTCCAGAGGAAGTACGAGCCGCAGGGGGGCTCCAGGCGTAGTGCGAGCCGCAGGGGGGCTCCAGGCGAAGTGCGAGCCGCAGGGGGGCTCCAGGCGAAGTGCGAGCCGCAGGGGGGCTCCAGGCGAAGTGCGAGCCGCAGGGGGGCTCCAGGCGTAGTGCGAGCCGCAGGGGGGCTCTAGGCGAAGTGCGAGCCGCAGGGGGGCTCCAGGCGAAGTGCGAGTCCAGGCGAGTCTAGGCGAAGTGCCCGCAGGGGGGCTCCAGGCGAAGTGCGAGCCGCAGGGGGGCTCCAGGCGAAGTACGAGCCGCAGGGGGGCTCCAGATGAAGTACGAGCCGCAGGGGGGCTCCAGGCAAAGTACGAGCCGCAGGGGGTCCACTCAGAGGTGCGGCAGCAGGGGGCCTTTCCCGAGGTACTAGCTGTAAGGGGCTCTAAGCTACCCAGGTCCCACTCCTAGGGCTAGGGCTAGGGCTAAGGGCTAGGGCTAGGGCTAGTGCTAGGGTTGGGGCTTGGGCTTGGGATAGAGGCAAAGGGGCCTGCCTTCTCTCTCCCTTCCTGGCTGGCACCACGCCTTCTTTTGACTGTCTTGTATTGCTTCTTCTGGTTACTGGCATACTTCTAAGTGCTTCTTTTCTCAATAATTACTTTTTTTCAAAAAAAAAACTTTAAAAAATATTATTCACCAACGTTTCGACAATGTGAGTGTCTTTATCAAGGTGAGAGGGTGATATGAGGAGCGTGTGGTGCTTTTATACTAGGAAGGTTCATAATTGATTATTGAGAAGGATGTGCTTGATTCTTGGCGGTAGAGATGCTTGGACATGAGTGCGCAGTGTGCGCATTAGGCTTGTTGAATTCATTATTAGTGTTGCCATGGAGCTGGGTGTGGCTTCGGATCCAGGCGGAAGTAATCAGGTTTGTTTATCGTGTGCGTTATTTGGAGTTCGTCCACGTTTTGAAATTGATTTCTTTATTCGTAGCGGCTGTTGAGGCCTTTCGGGTAGACTGTTTGAAGAGCGCCTATCCAGTGTCTTTCTCTGTCATCGAGTTGTTCTGAGGTCGTCTTCTCAAGGATGGAGAGCTTGATGTCTCTTCCGAAGACGTGACCCGGTGAGTTAATGAAATGTTTGTAGATCGGAAGGCGTGTCTTTACTTTGTAGGCAGCTCTGTGTCCCGCAAGTCTTTGAGACAGAGATCTCTTTGTTTGTCCGACATATTGGTTGCCTTTGGTGCATTTCTTGCATTCCATCAAGTAGATTACATTGCGAGTGCTACAGTTTGAGTGTTTAGCAGTACCGTAAGACTTGTGATTGTAACTTGATTGTATTTTTATCTTTCTAGACATGACAGGACAGCATTTGCAGCCTGGGATGGCGCAACCTGCTGAGTGTCCGTCCAGGTTAGCAGTCAATGGTATTCTGATAGGGTCAGTAGATTGTTGAGGATCTGTGCAGTCTTTAAGTTTAGCTCTCACTAAGTGTTTGGCAATGCTTTTTGTCTTTGTCAGACTTAGGCAAGGTTTAGGTACAGTTTCAGATTCTGTCTCTGTTAGTTTAAGATTAGATTTAATAGTCTTTAGGTCCAGATCCGTAGTGTAGGGTAGTACTAGGAATGTATCATAGGGGCTAGGTTCCTTGTCTTTTTGTGATAGGATGTCTTGTCTGCAGTTATAAGGTACTGATTGTATGGTGTCCCTAAGTATTCTAGAGGGGTAATTTCTGTCACTGAATACTGTAGTTAGTTTGTGTACTATGTTATTGTAGGTGTCTTCGTCCGAACAGGCTCTAAGGAGGCGTGTCAATTCACCTTTGACTAGGCTGCGAAATGTCTTTTTGGGATGAGCAGACGTGTAATGTAAGTACTGAAATTTGTTAGTCTTTTTAAAAAACGGTTTGATGTCTAGTAGTCCAGTACTGTGGTATCTGTCGCCTTTGTAAACAGTAAGGTCTAGGAAGTCAACTGTGTGGGGGGAAGATTCATATGTGAACTTGATGGTGGGGTGAGAGGCGTTAATGTAGTCAATGAACTCCTTAAGGTTGTCTTGGTCTCCCGGCCAAATACAGAATATGTCATCTATGTAACGTTTCCATATGACCGGTTGGGTGTGGTAGTTTTGTAATAGACTTTCCTCTAGTTCAGCCATGAATATATTGGCATAGGCTGGTGCCATCTTAGTCCCCATTGCCGTACCCTGTACTTGGTGGTACATTTGGTCGGCAAACTGAAAGTAGTTTTTAGTCAGGACTATGCTGAGTAGGTCTGTCATCGTACCAGGTGGTATATCTACCAGGTTGGAGTCTGGGTTGTTGTGGTACAGTCTGTTGAGTACAGCCTTGATTCCGTCTTTGTGCGGTATATTCAGGTAGAGTGATTTGACGTCAATGGTAGCTATTGTGCAGTTGTCTGGTATGGGTGTAGATTCCAGTATGTTGATCATATGTCCACTGTCTTTAACGTAGGATTTAATGGCAGGGACAAAGGGTTGTAGGTGCATATCTACTAGTTTAGATATTTTCTCTGTTGGTCCAGCACAGCCACTAACTATGGGTCTTTCTGAGATCGGATTCTTATGAATCTTTTTTAGAAAGTATAGTTGCTGGGTCCTGGGTGGGGTGTCTGTTGGGAAGATGAGAAAGTCTTTTGTGATGTTGTCTATAATACCTCTGTTGTGTATTGATTTGACAAAAGTATTGATAGCAAGGCCTAGTTGTGGTGTAGGGTCAGACTGTATCTTTTCGTAGATGGTCTGGTCTGATAAGTGGTTAATGCCTGCTTGTATGTATTTGTCTCTATCTTCTACTACAATTCCTGATCCTTTATCTGCACTTTTTATGACTAATGATTGGTCTGAGGCTAGTTCATTGAGGGTTTTTCTCTCTATATGAGTTAGGTTCGATCTAGACACGTTGGGTATGTGATTATCTATTGTACTTCTAACTCTTTTTAGGTATGATTCAATTTCTGGGGAGGCCACAGGAGGTTCCCACGTGCTCTTAGGGCGGAAGGGATGGGGCTCTCTCTGTGGCTGGTTCCTAAAGAAGTGTTTTATTCTGTTGGATCTCTCGAATCTGGAAATGGACTCTGATAGGGATTCTCTGTTAGTCATTCTACTGGGGACGAACGTAAGTCCTAATCCGAGTACTTTGTACTGTGTCATTGTGAGTTGTTTGTGTGATAGGTTTGTTACGTATGTCGTGCTGTCGACGTGGTTGTTTGTTGTTTTCCTGAGTGACTTTAAGAATCTTCTTCTGTGACTGTCACTTACATGCACATTAATCTTATTTCTGTATCTGTTCTTTCTCTTGTGTCTTTCTATGTTGTCATTTGCGTTTTGTTGTTTCACATGTTGTTGAAAGTCAATTAAAATTTTATTATTCTGAATCCCATTATGGGGGTAATGGTCATGGGAAGAGACACAAGATGGTGATACAAGATTGTTTATGACATAGTTAAGAGGGGAATGGGAATCAATTGTTCCGCCGTGGTTCCTATGAGGTTCGGTTCCTTCTCGGACTGCATTGGGTGCCTGTCCAAACTTCAAAAACCCTGTTGGTACTGACCAGACAGCGATGATGGCTGCCTAGCTAGTACACTAACTGCAGGAGCAAACAGCTGTGGTTGCTGTCGCCCTACAGCACAGGGACCCTGTTGGCACTGACCAGACAGCGGTGGTGGCTGCCCGGCCAGTACACTAACTGCAGGAGCAAACAGCTGTGGTTGCTGTTGCCCTGCAGTTGGGAACATCTGTTAGGTCTTGTATGGTCACATAGGCAATCTCATATAATTATTCTGCCTTATCAAGTCGGGTTGGTTAGTCTACCCCTTAGGAGATATTAGTTCTTTAGGTTCCAGACCCTCCTGTTCTTCAAGGAATCCATAAACTCTAGTTGTACCACCCTTGGGAGTAGCCAGTTCCTTTTTGTTGTCCATGTCACAGAAACAAAGCAATGAAAATAATAATAGTTCCAAAATGTTCAAGCAGAATATATAGTAGATTATTTAAAAGAAGACATAGGTATAAATATAGTAGTAGAAATAGATGGTAGAAGTAGGTGTTAGAAGTAGATGTTGTAGAGTATAGATGTTGTAGAAATAGATATTGTAGAAGTAGATGTTGTAGAAGTTTAAGATGTTGTAGAAGTATGTTACATTGAAAAATCTTCCAAAATTCTACCTTCATGTGATATGGTGAAACTTATGCTTCACCATGCTATACTTATTGGTAAGAAAGTTAATAACAGAAATCCTTCCAATGAAGCTACTGCTATCAAGCCATCTTCTGGGAAAACATTTCCTTTCAAGTCTCTTCCTCCTTCCAAGAGAAAAGTAAAAATTTATCACCACTTTCTTCTAATGCTATTTATTCATGTAAGCTCTGTGATGAAAAGGAACACTTGCTATTTATCTGTGGGAAGTTTAAGACCAAATGATCCTGCCAGGAGAAAATTTATTGTCAAATTCTCCAAATAATGTCATGACAAGAAGATATGCAAAGGTTGTAGAAGTGCATGAGCACCATTCTTTACTTCACCTTGAAGATATATCAATGATTCAAGCCTCAATGAGCACAACAACATCCAACACGTACAGGGCCGGTCTTCCTCTGAATTAAGCTGCTCATTTTCAACTAAGTTCTAGGCTGGTGATAAGCCTTAAGTGAGCACCATTTGTTCAAGTTTCAATCAATGCCTAAGCCTAAGACATAACTTGCTACATAACTCCCACACATTCATAATATTATTTTCATTTTATCATTAAGTCAGAGATAATTACTCCCATTCACCTCCTGCCTCACTGCCATTTATCTTAATAAACCCCTTCACAAAAATAGTCCTTTGAGCCAGTTACTAGAAGACATCTACTTCTACAATATCTACTTGTACATCTACTTCTACAATATCTACTTGTGTGGGCATACAGGAGTCGCCCACACTGGAGAATAGAGAAAAGGAGAAGCGAGAGAAGACGAAAGGAGAAGAGAACTAGTTTATGTTTATATCATGTCATCCATACTATTGTTGTTAGAGTGTGGATTGTGTAGAACATTAAGTGTGAGTAGTAGTGCGCAGGTCACCCGCAATAGTGTGTGTCATTTTCATTGGTCAGTGGCGAGAGGACTCTTATTCATAAGCCCCTCGCCACGTGTTGTAATTTTAGTTCAGTACTTGCTGTAAATACGTTCACTCAAGTGAGGCAACTCTTAAAGCTGAACTCTGGTGGCAGCGACTTTGCTGTCTACCAGACTATGGCATTGCGCTGTACGCAGCAGCAAAGGAACAATCCGACACCCCACAGTCCAGAATGACTTAATTAGCATATTTTGTGGTTTGACATCTTCACCTGATCATATCTAAGGCGGGGAACCTGTCCAGAATCATTTAATTAGCATATTTTGTGGTTTGACATCTTCGGCCTGATCATATCTAAGGCGGGGAACCTGTCCAGAATGACTTAATTAGCATATTTTGTGATTTGACATCTTCGGCCTGATCATATCTAAGGCGGGGAACCTGTCCAGAATCACTTAATTAGCATATTTTGTGGTTTGACATCTTCACCTGATCATATCTAAGGCGGGGAACCTGTCCAGAATCACTTAATTAGCATATTTTGTAATTTGACATCTTCGCCTGATCATATCTAAGGCGGGGAACCTGTCCAGAATCACTTAATTAGCATATTTTGTGGTTTGACATCTTCACCTGATCATATCTAAGGCGGGGAACTTGTCCACAATGACTTAATTAACATATTTTGTGATTTGACATCTTCGGCCTGATCATATCTAAGGCGGGGAACCTGTCCAGAATCACTTAATTAGCATATTTTGTGGTTTGACATCTTCGCCTGATCATATCTAAGGAGGGGAACCTGTCCAGAATGACTTAATTAGCATATTTTGTGGTTTGACATCTTCGCCTGATCATATCTAAGGCGTGGGGGGGAACCTGTCCAGATGACTTTAATTAAGCAGATTGGTGGTTTTGACATCTTCGTTATCAAATCTAAGGCGGGGGGGAACCTGTCCAGAATGACTTAATTAGCATATTTTGTGGTTTGACATCTTCGCCTGATCATATCTATGGCGGGGAACCTGTCCAGAATCACTTAATTAGCATATTTTGTGGTTTGACATCTTCGCCTGATCATATCTATGGCGGGGAACCTGTCCAGAATCACTTAATTAGCATATTTTGTGGTTTGACATCTTCGGCCTGATCATATCTAAGGCGGGGAACCTGTCCAGAATCACTTAATTAGCATATTTTGTGGTTTTGACATCTTCAACTGATCATATCTAAAGGCGGGGGAACCGTGTCCAGCATGACTTAATTCGCATATTTGTTGTTTTCACATCTTCGCCTCAGCATAGCTATGGCGGGGAAACTTTGTCCAGAATGACTTAATTAGCATATTTTGTGGTTTGACATCTTCACCTGATCATATCTAAGGCGGGGAACCTGTCCAGAATCACTTAATTAGCATATTTTGTGGTTTGACATCTTCGGCCTGATCATATCTAAGGCGGGGAACCTGTCCAGAATGACTTAATTAGCATATTTTGTGATTTGACATCTTCGGCCTGATCATATCTAAGGCGGGGAACCTGTCCAGAATCACTTAATTAGCATATTTTGTGGTTTGACATCTTCACCTGATCATATCTAAGGCGGGGAACCTGTCCAGAATGACTTAATTAGCATATTTTGTGGTTTGACATCTTCGCCTGATCATATCTAAGGCGGGGAACCTGTCCAGAATGACTTAATTAGCATATTTTGTGGTTTGACATCTTCGCCTGATCATATCTATGGCGGGGAACTTGTCCAGAATCACTTAATTAGCATATTTTGTGGTTTGACATCTTCACCTGATCATATCTAAGGCGGGGAACCTGTCCAGAATGACTTAATTAGCATATTTTGTGGTTTGACATCTTCGCCTGATCATATCTAAGGCGGGGAACTTGTCCAGAATCACTTAATTAGCATATTTTGTGGTTTGACATCTTCGCCTGATCATATCTAAGGAGGGGAACCTGTCCAGAATGACTTAATTAGCATATTTTGTGGTTT
>WLWD01002258.1_pt1 | contig 19757 bp, 15 predicted proteins | sample 6712731 | NCBI WGS metagenome assembly WLWD01 (sample SAMN12718690, study PRJNA576275) | sponge metagenome | isolation source: marine sponge | host: Mycale hentscheli | place: New Zealand: South Island, Marlborough, Capsize Point | collected 2014-11-01
CCTTTGCTACGTAACAAGCTACCAACCACATCGTACTTATGTCCTACCCAGCCCCACCCCAGCTATCTAGCACCCCAACTGCTCAGATGTTGTATGGAAAGCAATCTGACTACAACAACAGATCGGATCAAGAATAAACGAACAAATCGAGGAAGAATACATGAACATTTCATTATATAACTGTCAGGACTGTCGTGTTCGGCCCAGGGAGTCCTGGGCACATCCCAATGAGCTGACTCAGCTGGCAGAGGACTTTCCCTCCCCTGAGGGAGAGCACATTGCCTTTCTGTGATCCATAGCGAGAGCAGATGTGCTAGAAAAGGCAGAGTGTTGAGGCACATGCTCATCCGTCGTTCCAGGCGAAACACACGGTGTTCGCCGCCTCTTCACCTTTGGAACAAGACCACTGTCCGAGGAGGGGCCACGAGCAGTCCTCTGTGTCCCACTGGAGCCTGAGGACTGGAGGCACCTCGTATAAAGGGCCTGGTCCAGACGCCCAAACTCTGCCTTGTCTAGTGAAGGCATTTGTTGTCTGAATTGGGCATCATATGCCCGCCACCAGTCACCCTGCTCCCCTCCAGAAAGTATTATGGCTAGGTATGCCCATAGGTCAACAGCCTTGCTGGGGTGGGAGCGGACCACAATGCCCGCGAAATGCCTGACCCAACCCAGCAGATAACCCACTGGTCGCAGTTTGTGAGCTGGCACTGGCTTGCTCTCCTCCCCCTCGAGTGAGCGGCGGAGCTCCAACTCTAAGTTTTCCTCCGGCAGCTCAGCCATGTCAAAATGCTGACTCAATATCGAATTTTGCCAAACTAGTGCCAGCTCCATGAGTCATCACTCTGGCCACTGCCACATCTATGGAGGTGTACTTCATCGTGCAGAGTTCAGGCTCCAGCCCGTCATTCGTGCTGTGGCCCTCTTGTATGACAGGTCGACAATGAGCCTGTACTTTCCAGGATGATTGGGTTTCTCGATTACCCCAAACCTGTTGATGTGTATCTCGGGCTGGGCAGTGGGATCTATAGGGCCTGCCACCCTCCCTAAACTCACTTCCTTGTCCAGATACTCATCCACTGCCTGCTTGTTCCTGGTGGCTGAGAGCATGTTAGTCTGGCAGACACGTTCGTGACTACACCGTACTGGAAGCCAACTCTGAAGCCCTCTTTCAACCCCATGACGATGTAATGTCGAAACTTCTGATCTGGGTGATACTGCAGTCGCCTGTCCCACATCCACCATCCTAGTGGCGTCACCACTGTCTGATATTCCCCTGGCATGGCCACCAGGCAGAGAGGCTTCCTCCCTGCCAGTCTTTCGAGGTGCTCCATGTAGGCGTACCTCCTTACTGCTCCGACGACCCCTGCGAGTATACACCCACTCCGATAGTGACTTGCTACGGATCATTACCGCCCTAACTTAATTATGTGCACCCGGGTCCTCCTCCAACAATACCTCCTAGCTGTTGACCCACACCCACTCTACCAACTGGCCCGCCCTTTCATTTCTTTTCCAACCCACCATTTCCTATCCTGCATGCCGTAAGGATCCCATCCCCCTTTTTAAATTAATTAATTAATAATATTAATCAATTTATTTATTTTTATTTTTATTTTTTATTTTATTATATGTACCCCTATATCATATTACCCATCACATGCTGTCTTTCTTATTCAGCCTGCTATATATGTATATATTTTTTCCCAGTATCACCATCATCTACCAATGATAATGTATACATCATATAATATAATACGTGCACAACGTGTTTTTAACTCTGTTCCATCGCACTGACTCCACCTGCTAACCCTGCGACAGTCTGTTACAGTCCTCTACGGGCACCCCCCAGCACTTCGTTATTACTGGGCTTGGCATGTTCCTGTCTGCCCGCTGACGCTCCATGCCACGTGAATGGCACACCGATTTCCGGTGATCGCCTCCACACACTGAGCACACGTGGTCAAAACGACGGTAAGGAAGTGATCACCTTCCATCAGCATGCACCTCGCCGGCCCCTTCTCCTCCTGGTGTCTCGGGTGCAGTGCACAATCCTCCTGCGAGTGGTCCGACGCCATGCACCTGCTGCAAAACTTCCCTTTCCCCCCGTAAGCCAGGAACGTAGTCGCGTACAGATTCACTTTTGCTGACTCTAAGTCGGTAATCTGCTGGCGAAAGGCCGAGTCATACAAGAGCCAGCCCCATCCCCTGCACTTCCTGTACTCAACCAACATCAGGGCCTGGTAAGCCCACAACTCCCCGGCTTTCTGTGGGTACTTTGCACACACCACCGCCGCATACGCACAGAAACATTGGAACCAGCTGTCAAAATCTGGCACCTCTTTACGATGGGTTCTTCCAGCCTCCCACTATCTCCTGCTGCTGCTCTCCTCCTCTCCGCCTCCATGTTGTCCTTCAGGAGTTCAGCCATCTCCACATACTCTCCTTTCTGGATCCTCTGCACTAGCTTTCCGGGGACCACCGGTAATGCTTCACTAAGGACGAAGGGGAGTGCCTCCTCACTTGTGCGAACTTTATCCCGATCGTGTTTCCCCAAGCTGTGCATAGTGGGATGCCTGTGCCCCTCTAACTGGGGAGCTCTCTCACCCAGGTCTTTCTCCCCGGCGAAAGCTGGAAGCCATAGACTGGCAATCGTCTCTGGGGCTACGCCCAACCCCAGCTCTGCACTTAGCCAACACAACAGCACTTGTAATATCGCTCCATCTCACAGCTGGGACCCCCTACCAAGTTGTTTATAATTGTCTATCTGCGCCTAGGTGTCTGTGTGTACCCACCTATGTGTGCGTGCTCCCCTCCCTGACTGTTTTCCTAATGGGCCTCACCCCGCCGCCCACTAACTACTACCAGGGGCCTCTGCTCATGCATTACCACAAGGGGCCCCTGCCCACTCGTTGCGTTGCTACCTGGGGCCTCCGCCTGCTCATTGCTACCAGGGGCCTCCGCCCACTCATTGCTACTAGGGGCCTAAACCCACTCGTTACTGCCAGTGGATTCTGCCCCCTCCTAATTGTGAAGGGCCTCCGCCCACTCCTTAATACAAGGGGCCTCTATCGCCTCATTACTACTGGGGGGGGGGGGGGGGGGGGGGGGGGGGGGGGGCTTCCATCCACTCCTACTTGCAGGGAGCCTCCTCTCACTCCTTACTAGACAGGAGCTCTTCCCATTCCTTACTACCTGGGGTTTCTGCCCACTCATTACCACCAGAGGTCTCCACCCATTCATTACTACAAGGGCCCACTCATCACCACCCGGGGGGGGGAGGGGAACCCTCCGCTCCCTCCTAATTACCAGAGGGGCCTCTGCCCACTCATAATTGCACGGGCGGAATGAGGGGCATCCTCCCACTCCCACTCATAATTACACACACACCCCCCCCCCCCCCCCCGCATTGTTACAAGATAGGTGGGGGCTCCGCCCACCACTAACTTTTTTTTAAAAATTACTGCAACACCTTAAACCCACAGACCTGGCACCTCTGTGGCGCCTACTACCTTACTTCTACTACCAGCTCCTACTACCCTTATTCCTTACCTCCTGACTCCCGATTAGGTCGCTCTGATGAGGAGTCTCCCCTACCAATGTCCTCACTGGGTGCTAATCCCCTACCGGGCCTCTCCCCCTCTGTAGCTCCCCACACGATTTCCGCCGGTCCTTTCAGTTGGGCTGCAACCAGAGCCGCGATTAAGTCCACTAGCGCTGGGTCCAACGGCACAGCGGCCACCACAGGCGATCGACTTCTAGGAGCCTCAGATGACGAGGAACCCACGGCAAAATAAAATTGATATTTATAGCTTACATGTTTCAAGCTTTGATCAGGTACGATGTAATTATAACACAGAAGGCTGATATTATTTAGCACATTTTGAGCTGGATTTGCAATGATTCAATATAATAGTAATTCTTGTATATGTGTTTATAGAGTGATGTTCCTGACATAAGGAAGAGTATAATTTCAGAAATCAAACATAAAAGAATTATTCCTTGCAAATTCATAAAGATATAATTTCAGAGCTCATCATTAATTTTTAAATTTCATGAAATTGTATGTTTTCTGCCACTTGTGTTCTGCTAATAGTGTTATCAGGGGCATAGCTAGGTAAATGATTTACAATGGGTGTTACAAAACTTAACTATACGCAGACTACACCCCCTTCAATACAAATAATCACTTAAAAACTGAGTTGAATTATGTGAGATAAATTCTTCAATTCACACTCATTGTCAATATTCAAATCTTACGTGATATAATATAAATTATGCCTGAAGTTTGTGTACAATAAGTTTAATTAATCTCCTGATGGAAGATGCTGACTGTTCACATGAGCAGGAACTATATAAGTAGTAACTGGTGAGTATGAATAAACAATTTTTACATGGTTCCATTAAAATTTCTAGTGTGGTAAACATCGTTGAGCTGCAACGAACAATACATAATCTTAATAATCTCCTGTTTTTCTTTCTCAACAGATTTACTCCCATGCAGGACCAATATTGTATGGTGGGAGGGGTATGAATATAACCTTCCACACTGAGCAGCAGCAGTGTGTGCACAGAATTACTCCTTCAATAGTACACTAAACTTTTGCAACAGTGGATAGCTAGTCACAGCGGACCATCCTCCAGCAAATATTTGAATGGGGACAATTTTTGTCATGCAGCAAATATTTGAAGGGGACACAATTTTTGTCATGAATGACCATTTAAATGGTCCCCCATGGACTTTCGTCAGCCAAATATTGTCTGCTGGACCATTTTAGACGACACAAATAGTCCCCCACCCGGACCAATTTTGACGACACGGACCATTTTTTGCATGACATCTGTCTAACTTTCGGGCGCCTACCGGTTAGCAAACCTGTTTTCTGGCCGCCTCTCCATCACCATGATAAGCCCTAGCTACTGAAACGATCAGTGCGAGGAGATTGTTCAGTGAACCATTTTTGCTGCTGGAAAACTCTTATACAGTTTCAGTTTATGTACAATTTTCTGTACTTAGCTATTGTTTATTCAACTTTACTTAGCTAGACACATCATATTCATCTATATTTAGCTGGCTATTTCAAAATATTTTTATGTAAAATAAGCATCATTATTCATAAATATTGTCACTGGTCATCACAATACTGTAAAATTAAAATAAATCATGAGGGGTAAGCTATCATGAAGAAATTTTGCACAAGAATAAAAAATTAAAATAATTGAGTCTGAAATATTATTTGTCAAAGCTTGGAGACAATCTGGGAGCCACCGTCTGCTCTAAGGGCAAACAATACTGATAAAGTAAGCCACGGAATACAATATCAAGCACTTGCGCTCTTTACAACTTATAGCTTGGGCGGGGCCTCGGTTAGTTTTATCAATATTGGTGGGCGGGAAGCTTTGTTAGCGGTAGTTTTACTTTTGCGATCACGCGGCGGATATTTGTGGAGGTTATTTTAGGGTGGGGCTGTAATTAATCTCGATTATAGAGGTTATTCGACTTCACCCACATTTTGCGCGCGCTAGACCATTCGGCCATTTTGGGTGACTAGACTCGAGGTTACTCGACCAAAGTATTACTACTGTGGGTAGCATAGGCTCCAACCGTCCCGAAATGTCCGGGACCGTCCCGGATTTGTTAACTTTGTCCCCGGTCCCGGAAGAGACTACTATTTGTCCCGGAAAGTTACTTTAACCGGCAAAAGGTAAAGGGAATCTCTACGCGAAATGGGAAAAGATCGTCAGTATCACAAATGTGGATTCACGGTTATTGTAGAGGTTGACATGAGCGATTGCGGTCCTCCTACGCTTAAAAGAGCCAGAAGGCAATGCCATTTTGATTTTAGCTGGCCTCAACAATTCCCTGGTATAGGGAGAAGCTCTAAAGGTAAAAGCAGTAATAAAGTAGTGGTTATTTACTACTTTCTAGCTAGCACAACAAACTTTGTATAATAATGACTATAAAATAAATACATAAACAAAAGTAACAGCAATTTACTATTACAATGAACAGTCATTTAGTGTAGGGAATAATGTTGGATATATATTTTGATACATCAAATGTAAATCTCTTCCAAGGTCTGAGGTAGTTGTATACAACTATCGTAAAACTTAGATGAATTAGAATAAAGTTCCATGCAATATCTTTGTCCTCATTGAGTAAGCACTTGATAATGAAAAAATTCATTATTCTTTTCCACAGAAATTTTTTTAAACTTTCAAAAATCCAATATAATTTAAATGCTACACCTATTTATTAGCCTTAATCATACTTATTTAGTTAATTAGTGGCGGGCGTGGCTATGGTCCCTGAAGCTCCTTTGGAAAAGTTGGAGGGTATGGGGTAGTAATCTGAGGAAAAGATGGTGAAGAGTTGCTGTGCGGTTGGCTGTACGAACAGGCTTACCAAAGTCTGTACTTTATCTTTCTACCGATTTCCAGTGGATGGTAACCGTAGAAGGCTGTGGATAACTGCTATTAATAGAAAAGGATGGGAACCTAGCCAGTATAGTTTTGTCTAAGAAGATAGGGTTTTTTTGACTGAACCTTGCAATAAGGGTCCATAGTTTTTTTTATTGGTTCTACCCCTTCTCTAGAGAGTCAGTTACACCACCATTCCACTTGCTGACTCTCTGTCAGCAATGGGCAACTTGAAATAATGGCTATACACTGGCTGATAGTCTTTCCTAGAGTATCCGCGAAAATTTATATTTGCGCGCCCTATACTTAATACATTGCGAAAAATTTGAGCGCGAAAATTTATAAAGATTTTGTGCAAGAAATAACTTGCACATGCTCAAATATCTAGCACATGTTCACAGCAGCTGCTTTCTTTGAAAATGGAGGATAGATGCTTCTTTGAGAAGCTGTATTCATGCTTAGAGAAAGGTCCTCTGTCTCAAGCCTCAGCAGAAAGGATAACTACAGCAAGTAAGCAGTATGGAGATGGTCTCCATACACAGCTTGAAGAAATGAGTAGTGTTTCAGTGCATCGCAAGTGTGTTGACAAATACTGTCATAAGAAGACTATTCAAAAAGCTTTACGTGAAGGAGCACGAAGTCCATGTTCCGAAGATCTTATGAGTAAACCCAAAAGAGCCAGACGGTCTGTGCAGCCCAAGTTTTCATTTCTCCAACATTGTCTTTTTTGTGGAGAAAGATGTGATGTTGAGAAAGATCCTAAGCATCCAAGCAGATGGCGTCCTGCCTAAAGGAGAAAGCAGAGGGCTAAAAGAAGCTATATACGAGAATTGTGGGAAAAGAACAGACATTCAATCTGATCAAATACTGGTGAGAATGGCAGGAGTTCTTACAGATTTACATGCGGCAGATGTCAGGTATCATGTGGACTGTAAAGCAACATTTTTATCTCCAAAATCAATACAGGCATCAATTATTCGTCAGGGCAACGACACTGAGTTCAAAGAAGTTGCTTTTGATTTGGTTATCAAGTATTTGGCTGAAAACAGAGATGTTATTCACAATTCCAGTGACATACACACTAAGTATGTGAATGATGGTGGAACTCTTTCAAGGAGAATGTTGATAGCAAAGCTGGTAGAAAGTTTTGAAGGAGATATGATTACTTTGTCATCTCCTGGAATCGCTTCGTTACTAGCATTCAAGTCAAGTGCTGCTAAAGTTTTCTACACAACGTCTGATGGATGATGATGTGAGGCAATTGAAGTGATAGCCAAGAAGATCAAATCTGAGATAGGCGACATGGAAATTGACAGGAACAATTATCTGTGCCACGTCAACAAAGATATCTGTGCCAGGTTTCAGAGTAACACCCTCGAAGATCTCTTGTCAAAAATAAACCCAAAAATGAGGCAATCTTTACCTGCTCTGTTGATAGGGAATATTATCACATCTCTAGTAAAGAATCAAGCCACTCCACTACAAATAGCTTTGGCTGTGTTTCTCAGGGATTCCAAAGAGTAAGTCAAAGCCTTCCATGATTTCCAAGTAACATGCTCCTATGATGAATTACTTCGTTTCAAGAAATCAATAGCCTGTAGTGCAAATTCCAACATGGATCTTACTGGATTAAACAAAGAAGCAGATGGCCTAATACAAGGAGTAGGAGACAATTTTGATCAACAAATCAGTTCCCAAAATGGAATGCTACAAACGCATTCCGTGGCTCTACTTATGACTCAGACAAATGATGAGAAGAAACAAGATGAGGCAGTACCACGGCTTAAAAAGTCAGAAATGGCACAACAAATTCCATACGACATTGAAATCTGTCGTTACACTGGTCCAAAGAAGCCGGCACCACCAGAAAGCTCACTGAGAGCAAAAGTTCCCACTCTCATAGATCTAGCACAAACTGCAATTCTCGTGAGCCGGGCCAGAGAAAGAGATTTTGAATTTCTCAGGGATGTGTGCAAAGGAGGCCCAGAATACAGTGGTTACAACACGAAAAAAGCAAGGGAAGAAGGTCACTCATTGAAGCCAAAGACTAAAGCAATCTACCTTCCTCTGATTGATATGCCTCCTGCAGAATATGACACAGTGCTTACCTCCATGCTTAAAGTCAAGAGATTGTCTGAGTTAGCAGGAAATCATTCACACTACTTACATTTGACCAGCAGCTCTACAGATATGCTGTTGAGATTCAATGGGCACTTCCAGAAGTTTTTCCACCTTCCTCTTTCATCGTAAGACTTGGAGGCATGCACATGCTCATGAGCTTTATTGGTTCAGTTGAAAACCTGATGACTGAAACTGGACTGGCTGATATCCTTTCTTCTGCATTTGGTGGAGTGCACAAAATGCTTATCGGCAAGAAATTTCCCATGTGCATGAGGGCACTCAGGATGGTAGTTGAAATAATACTTGAACAACTCATCAAAGACCTCAAAGTGCAATGCTACAACACTTTAATGGCTAGCTTGGAAGAAAGAGGACAGAAAAGTCGGACATGTATGCTTTGGTTGGAGTGCCTAATCAAGCCTGTGCAGCTGAAAGAGAGGGAGATTGGCTACTGCATGCCCACTGTGTGAAAGCTATGATTCCATATTTCTTTGCTGCTGGCCATCAAAATTATGCAAGATCTAGTCTGGTGTACCAGAGAGCAATTGAGAATTTGCCAAGGAGTATTCTTGCTTATTTCCTCAAAGGAGAGCATGTGATGAGGCATATGAAAGGCTTGTGGAATGGAATCTGGAGTGATATGTTTATTGAATCAACATTCATGAGGTATGGGCATGGCCGGGCAGGAATTGTTGGAATCACACTGAAACCAGAAACTCTCAAAACGTGGGCACTTAGCCGTCACATCTGCTCTCAACTCATGGAGGATCTTGCCGAGTTGAGAGGTGAGTCAGATGAATACAGATTCCAAGACAGTCATAAAGAAGAAGCAGCTTCTCGGATTAGCAGTGACAAGAAAGACAGAGAAGCTCTTAAGAGAAAGCTGGAAATGTGCATCCATCCTCTCAAGCCAGAGCTACATCCAGAGCAACTAAGTCAATGTGGCAAATGGTACCATTGGAATATCAAAGATCAATGTAGATCAGGCAGTCAGCATTGGCCAAAGTCAATTGCTTGAGTTCGAAAAACAGTTGCCTTTTGGATTCTGGAAACCAATCGAAAAGAAAGTTAAAACTATGGCAGCAACAAAGAAAGGAATAGCTGTTGGACCCAAAGTTCTGTATGACACTCAGTTAATATTTTCACGAGTTATGGGTCTTCAGGCTAGTTCAAGAGAAGTAGACTTCAAGGATGTTCTGTCATACGAGTTTGCACCTATTCCAACTGCTTTATTTGATGACTCAGGTAAATACTGCCCATGTGTATGTAGCAAAGTTGAATTGTTTATTTATTATAGGAGAAATGCGGATCTGTAAGTCCAAAGCTGACTTAAAGAAGGCTACTGGAGTGGAAGTATCCAGGACCATGGATGGAATGGATTGCACTGTTCTTGACGGATGCGCTATTCTCTGGTGTATTGCATGGCCAACTTCAAGCCCTACAAATCAAGCTCTAGTCAAAGACTATGTGGAATCTTTCAAGTAGTATCTGCAGCATTGGTTAAGATGGGGTGATGTCTATTTAGTATTTGATCGATACATAGACTTTAGCACGAAATATTCCACACGTAAGGCAAGGGGTCCTGGTGGCTGCAAGGTATTTCAGCTGTCTATCAATGTTCCTCTCCCACCTCAGAAGCAAGTTCTTACTGTAGCAGACAACAAGAAGCAATTGATCGAAATCATTGTCACTACATTAATAGGAGAAGCCAAGGTGCCAGGAGGATACAGAAGCAGTCTCATTATTACTGGTCAGGAAGATACACCAATTGAGATAGCACCAGATGGGGTGATTATTAGAAGAGAAGATAAGACAACTCATGAAGAAGCAGACACCATCATAGTAGCTCAGGCTATCTCTGCAGCCAAGGAGGAGAGGAAATATGTAGCTGTTGTTGCAGATGACACTGACGTCTATATTGTGCTACTCTATCATTATCTAGCTGAATCTCTTAATATGCCCATGAAGCTGCAACCGACGCAGGCAGCAAGAACTTCTATTGACGTAGCAGCTACTGTTGGAAAGTTGAAAGACATTATTGCTCAACTCTTACCTGCACATGCTCTGAGTGGATGCGATACTGTGTCAATGTGCTATGGAATTGGGAAAAGCAAGATGTTGAAGGCTGTCAAAGCCAAGCAATGTAGCCTTAACTTGCTTGGTGATGTAAATGCAAGTATGGAAGACATCATCAGGCAAGCAACAGCCTTTATGTGCCAGTGTTACAATGTGCCAAATGTAACAACGATGACAGAGGCGAGGATAAATATCTGGGCAGCAAGAACTGGAAGAAAAGCAGCATCAAAAATTCCAAAACTGTGTTCTCTGCCACCTACCTCAGAAGCTTTCGAAGAAAATGTGAAGAGAGCCCATTATCGGTGTGCAATTTGGAGGAGAGCACTTCAAGAACCTCTGAATCTGGACCCTACTGCATATGGGTGGTTCAAAGATGATGGAAAGGAAAGCACTTCAGCCAGTTATGTTTCCACCCTCAAGGTCATCAGCACCAGATTATGTTCTTAAACTTGTTTGCTGCTCATGTGCTTCAGAAAAGCCTTGCCATTCCAGTCGATGTGGATGTGTGGCAGCCAATTTGGCTTGTACTATGTTTTGTCACTGTCAAGGAAGCACCTTTGTTTGTAACAATGAACACACTAGGGCATTAGAAGAATCAGATGAGGAAGAATTATCATACTAGCATTATTAAAAAAATTGTTATACAATTTTTTGCGTTTTTATTTTTCGCAATTCAGTTCTTATGGGGCGCGAAAATATAAATGATCGCGCCTACCGCAAATCCTGCAGAAAACTGTCACAAATCGAATGCCCCTCTACAGAAAAATGCCCACTGCTGACACAGGGTCAGCAGGTGGAAATGGTGTTATATGAGTCTAGAACAATCTGAAACTGCTTTTAAAAAAACTATGGACTTCAATTGCGAACCCTAGCTCAAGTTCTGCCGGACTAGTCTGTTCAGCTCATTTTATAAGTGGGAAGAAAAGTAATGACCACCTCTCACCTGACTATGTGCCTAGTGTTTTTAAGCATTTGGATAGTCCCACTAGACGAAGGCAAGCATCGAAAATGGAGGCTTATGAACGGAGAAAACATGCAAATCAGGCAAGAGCAAAAAGTGTGCAAGCAGACAATGAAAAGCTAGAAGCAGAAAGAGAACAAAGTGAGCCTGTTTGTGCTAGTGTGGAATTGCAGGTTGAATCATCAGCTTTAGCTTTACAGGTCAATAACTAGCTCTTCATTTCTCCAGATGATGAAATCACAAAAGTGTACGTCACACATTTTCATTTGGAGTTGTACTTGATAATAATAAGTGTGATCTTTTTTAAAACAAAAGTATCATTTTCACTTTTTTCCAAACAAAAGTTACGATCACCTATTGCTTCAAGAAAAGAACGATCTTTACATGAGAAGGGACATTTATCTTCTAAAACTCCATTCCCACAGCAACGACACTTAATGAATCCATCTGAACTTGCTCCAAGATGAGGATACTGAGGATGAATTACCAATCCTCTATCTGTAAGTGTCAAGTTAAGATGACTTAATACTGCTTTGTGGAAGTATGCCTCTCGAGCTTTTTGCTCATGATCACACCCCCATTTTGTAGCCTTAGTGCAACATGAAGGCTTTGTGGATAGCAAATACGTTTTACTAAGGATACTGATGGTTGAGTATAGTCTGTTCGTGCTAATGCTGCCTTAAATTTTGATGCTGTAATACGTCCAGCCCGGAATCGAAACCATGCTTTACACTTAGATTGATCACGTGTTGACAGTTCTATGTTAGTAGCCTGATCATTAGTCACGCTTATACTGGAGAATATGTCTTCACATTTCAATAATAAATCAGTGTATGACAACTTCATAGCCTCAGGGTCAAACAAATTAGACAATGGTAGTGAATATTGTGAATGATCAACTATGTAATCATCACAATACTCTGGTATAATAGATAAAAACACTGGTTTTCCTGTCTTTGATAACTCTTAAAAAAAATTGGAAATCTTGGCCTGAGATGGTGGTGATGGAAGAACAATTTTAGGCTCAGGATGCTTACTATTTGAGCCCTTTAATAATCTTTTTTTTTTTTTTGCAGGAGCAGTAAAACATATGTCAGATATTGGGGCATATATGAACATTTTTCATGGTCGGTGAAAGCCATTGACATGGCTGAGAGGTGCAAGAAGTGTCTTTGAGGCGATTATGAACTTCAACTGCAAATAATAAGGCAGCAATGTGTGAGCAAGCTTCTCCAAGCCCAGCCATACATGTACAGTGGGCACAAATAATCGTTCCACACTTCTCTGCTGCAACCCAAGGTTTTAAATGTGAAGCAGACACAGATTGAGAGTGCCTTACATTCCCAGTCAAGACAACTGTTGTATCATCATCATTGGCTACGGGATGAATACACACATTGGAAACCCAACCAGCCAATAAATACTTATATCCATGTAAGCTTTAAGCTCTTCTTTGGTGTAAGGGCTTGGAGAGTTTATAAAAAAGTTGTAGATATCAGGATATTCAATGTTGGGGACAGTTCTGTTCCTGTAAAACTCTCTCTTGAAGTGTAAGTGTAAGGATCATCTACATGCAATCCTATACTGTTTAGTTTTTCACTATACCTCAGTTTGGCACTCTCATCCAATTGACTGAAGTAGTCAGAATATTTAGGATAGACAGACATGAGGAAACCCACTCAGTGCCACCGCTGCCACCTCAATCAAAACCTCTCTTTGCCAAAATGGCCGCGTGTCAACGCGCGCGCAGGGGTATGGGCGGAGTCGAATAACCTCTTCCGCTCATTCCCCCTTTCTACCTGGTGTACCACTTCACGTATGGCCACCGGGCGTATGGCTGAGCCTGTGGAGTCAGAAGAAGCTGTTTCCAAAATTGGATTTCTTGGCCAGAATCCTAAAGACCCTAGGTCAACTGCAAATCTATTTTCAAGACTGTTACTGATGTTAGTGAAATTTATTGTTGAGGCCAATAGAACTGGTGAAAGTTCAGTGTTTTTACTGGTCATGATAGTGGAGTAGCTTGTCAGTCCTCACTGCCAAATAAAGTAGGTGTCCATTGTATTATGTCCACATTTCCTCTAGACTTTGGAGAAGCATATTATTTCTGTGTAAGAATTTATGTAGGTGTGGTGACAACATTGTCTAGTTTTTAAATTAAGATGTTTGTGTGTTGGTTTTTTTGTATGTGAAAATTACTTATGAAGTAAATACTGTTTCCCCCAAAAGGCCAACACATACACACACATGCACTCACACGCACACACATACACACACACAGGACTAATATTATACTCAAAAATTTTAGAATTATTTTTTGTATCTTCCTATTCAAATTGCGAATAAGTGTAATATAGTGTTACCCTGCCACACAGTGGTGCTTGATATACTGCATAATATTATTGAAGTAAAGTTGGAGTGACATGAAATGAGTGATTGAGTTGATTAGTTCTCAATATGTCACTATCATTGTATTGAATCATTAAGAAAGATTCAATGTACATGTATAATATTCTAGTAAAGACCTTTCTGTCTCAGTAAACTGTTTGATAAAATGATTAAAATAAATAAATAAAAATAATAATAATAATAATAATAATAATAATTATGATAATAGTAATAATAGTTTTAATTGTATGAAATGTCAATGTATGGGTTAGTCTAACCCAGAATGGCTGCAGTGTTCCCTCACTGCACTGCAACTGACCTTTGAAGGAAGTCGCTTGTATTTATTTATTTATTTGTTTGTTTGTTTATTTATTTATATATTTGTTTATATATTTACTAATACTGTAAATTTCATTCTGAATTAGATGGATCGATCCCTTGTTTTGGTTAGGATGTCATCGTTCCTTGGAGCATAATGATTTGTACATTCATCCGAGAGAATCTGATTCTGAGAAACTTCTCAATCGTTTTAACAGGTATATCTTTAATGAGTATGTGATGATCACGTTGAAGTGATGATGTTGTGTAGCCATATAATAGATAATATCTCGTAATCCTAAATAAATAGAGCAAATACCCATTATGGTGATTAGATGCAGTGCTGCACTTAAAACATAAGCTATCAGTAGTTTAATTAATTTTTCTCTTTATACTCGTACATAAATGACTTCTACACCATTTGTACCAAAGTTGAGACTCGTTCAGGAAATCTAATCTTCCTAGAATACCTCAACACTGCAGACCTCTTCATAGCTCAGTAAAGCTCATGCAACTGATTTTTTTTTCAAGTCACAAAAAGTTGCAGCAAAGGATTGTTATGGTATTAAAGATCCTTTAAAACTCAGCCATATTTAGTACCTGCATGCTTGTTATCAGAAACTACTGGTACTTCAGATAGTCATAATGGCTAAATTTGATACAGAAGCTACCATTACACAGGAAAATTGTGGTAGAAAGTAATTCTGTGTTTAAAGCTGAAATTAATGGTCAAAGGCTTTCTATACTTGTCATCCTGAGTTAATAGCTAAAACATTAACTTCATAGGTAAGAGGAAGAGAATTAGTTTTGAATGTAACAGAAATTTTCAAGATCTTACTTTGTTACCTAACTAGGCCGGTTCGCTCGCCATTTGTGCCTATATATATAATTTGTTTAATATAGGAGAAAATCACGAGTCTATTGGCTTAATATTATTTTTACAAGTGCTACGGGTACGAATGTAAATGTGGCCAATCAGAAGAGCTTTTTTATCAAATGAGTAATAAATGTATTGTGTACAAAGCACATTGAACAATACTATAACCTGGAAGGACATAATAACCCAATGTAGTAACAAAGAACACAAGTGATATGGAAAAATTCTGCCCTAAGCTAGTTCTTGTTACTTTAATGCATTTACTATTGGGCAACAGTTATTGGATACAGTTCAATACACAATAAATATATATTTATTATGTACTTATAGTATGGCACGTAAGTTGCCCATTCAAAAATGAATGGGAAAAATTGCTGTTCAATTGAAATCGCACGGGGAAAGTGAAATAGCACATAACTAATTGAAATACCTCAGTAACTAAGTGGAAACTAAGTGAAATACCTCGTGAAATAGTACGGGTAAGTGCGCACGCATGCAGCGTTAACCTTGGAAACGATAGCGATATCAAACTGCAGCACTACACAAAGTAAGTCCCTTTAAAATTCCGAAAATGTTTGTTTAGGCTTAGTTTTTCAGAAAAAGCGAGTGGAACTTGGGGCCAATGCTTTTCTCTATGGGTGACGTCCTTTACCATGCAATTTGCACTTGAATGGTAAATACTTAGCAGGCAGTACCTTTGCCGTAGCGTAGATGGTTGGAAAGAGGTCTGCTGCATAAGACCGTAGCAGTATGTTATACCTGTGACATAGCTTAACCTTTAAAACACTTTTATCCAAGCTTGTAGCTATCTAGCTACTATGGCTATAGCTGCATCACATATAGTTAATTTGGTCAACTTCACTGACACAGAGCTGACCTTTAGCTTCATCATCAAGCTAATAATTTGTTAATATGGCATTGTATTTGTTATTGTTATTTATTGTTTTTCAGTGTGAGTGGATTTTTACTTTCTTTGCCAGAGTGGAGTTTTGTGTTCAGTGATTTTAAAACAGAGCTAGACCTGAACAACTTGCCAAATCACTTTGTCCAATAATGGTAGCTACTACTAACTAAAAATTAGACTGAAATTAGATCACTAATAGAAAAATAAATCAACAAAATATATTCTGCATTATCTTAATATTCAATTAAATGAAACTGAATACATTCATACAAAACATAAAAAAATATAAACGAATAAAATATGATATTTTTATTCATTTTTTTCTCGTCTCTTTCATTCATTCTGTCTGTCAATAATGATTCTTGAAGTCGGCGAAAATTCAAGCATTTATAGCAATATTAAACTAATAATTATAATCTGAAGATGTTCTATAAAAGTGCGTGCTGCATATATGCAAGAATTTGGTGCAGTATAATAGCACATTATAGTAATGTATGTTTTTTTGGTGAGGTAAGACCTATCCAGTGTTTGCATAGACTTCATCAGTGGAAAGGACAGTAATGGTTTTTTGATACTGACCTGCTGGTGAGTGTATAGTCTACATAAATTTATTGGTTGTCAGTTGGCAAATCATGGTCTTCTCATTTTCTAGTAAGTCTTCAGGAATGCGACTTAGGAATGCTGGTGAATTACTGCGTATTTTCCTGAGAAGAAAACCTGCTTCCTGGCAGAGATCTGTGAATTGCTTCCAAAGTTCATAGGTAGAGTCAACAGAGTCTGAACCTGTCAACAAATCATCCACATAAAAACTGGATTTCATAATACCTGATGCCAGAGGATACTTTAGAGACATGTCATCAGCTGCTTTCTGGAGAACACTGGTGGCAATGAAAGGTGATGCTTTCACACCAAATGTTAGTCTGGTCATTCGACAGTCTTCAATCTGTCCATCCTCCCCCCTCAAAAGAAAACGATGATAGTCTCTTTCAGCTGGGGATAGATGAATGCACCTAAACATCTTGCTGATGTCCCCAGAAAAGACAACCTTATGGATCCTGAATTTATGAATGAGAGTGCTGAGGAGAGGGTAGAGAGTAGGTCCAGACAATAATGTGTCATTGAATGAAGATCCAGACATTGTTGAAGCAGAAGCATCAAAGACTGGTCTGTACTTGGTTGTGGTTGAGCTGATTTTTGTAACCATGTGAACTGGAAAGTAATAACACTCAGACACAGGTTTATCAAGGTCTTTATGGGGTACAAGTTCGGCATGGCTTAGTGATATATATTCTAACATAGCTTTGTGAAATTCCTCCAACAAACCTCTACTCTGAAGAGAACGCTCATTGGAATAGAAGCGTCTAAGAGCCATACTTCTTGACTCACCCAAAACTGGTGGGGACGACTTTCGAGGCAGAGATACCCGATAGGCACCATCAGGTAGACGTGAGCATGAAACCTTGAATTGATCAAGGGCTGACTGATCTTCAGGTGAGTGCTGTGTCTCATCCTCAGGGACTGAATTGATCCTCCAAAGTCTCTCTAACTGGATATCAAGAGATTCCTCAGAGCTATCAGATGTGGCAAGTGTGACATGAGAAGAAGAGCTTTCTTGGACTTCCTGCAAAGAGGGTCCAGATGCTGTCCAGCCATTTTTGGTCTTCAGATAGGTAGTGTTCAATTTGGCAACTACCACAGCAGAACCAGTGAGGCATTCCCATTCTCCAACTGTCTTCTGATCTCCCTTCATCCACTTATTTGTGTCTTCAGAAGATAGAAGAATGTCTACTTCAGCACCATCTGAACCTGTATGACAATCAGCATTGGGATATAAATTCAAATCAGACATAACCTTTCTATGGAGATCCAGGTCAACTCCTTGGTTAACCTTGGGGAGTTCATCAACAATGTGGCATTGGATAGTAACAGGTTCTTCTGATGGGTAATTAATTGACTGCAGCTGAACTTGGGTGATGTAAGTAGATTTGACTGTTCCACCAGCAACTCCTAAGATATCAAGATGCCTGGAAGAGAGTGGAGCACGTAGTAATTTAGCCATCTTCTTTGTGATGAGTGTAGCTTCGGACCCTGGATCCAGGAAAAGACGACCAAATCTTGAGGCATGTTCAGATCTGATATCTGCCATAGAAGTTGCTAGAACTCTGGAAGAAGAATCTTTAGTAATTACAGCATTATTCCTAGCAGCTTCAGTCACTGGAGCAGGAGATTCCTCATGGAGGAGACTGTGATGAAGACGTCCACAACTGCGACATCTGCCTGGATTACGACACTGAGTGGCCGAGTGGCCAGAAGAAAGACAATTAAAACACAAGTGTAATTCCCTTACCACCTGGCTGCGCTGTGTAGGTGTCTTGTCTTTGAAAGTCTGACATTGAAAAGCCTTGTGTCCTTCTCCTTTACAAATGGAACAGATAGACTTGTTTTCTTGAGACCTGGCTTCCTGGGACCTGGCTTTATCGTCCCTAGATCTAGTCTGAGAGACTTTAGCTCGTTTAGGTCCTGCAGTAGGCTTGCAATTGGTCCCAGAAAATGTATAAGATGATTGATCGTCATCTTCACGACCTGAAAGGCGTAATGAGGATTGCTGAATGAAGTCCACTACTTGACTTAGGACAGGTGGGTTTGTAGATACTCCCTCAAAGCGGTCCCATTGTTCCCTGCACTCCTTTGAAAAAGATTGGATCACCAAATAAGCTACTATATGCTCAAAACTAGCCGCGTCAATCTCTTGAAGTCCACGTACATGATAATCCAAATCATTGGCCAAATGATCAATATCTTCTTTTTTCCAGTTTACAGTGGAACGAATGGTCAGGGCCTTCCAGTGAAGTGGGAAAAGAATTCGTGGCATGGCATACTTGGACTTAAGGCGATCTAGCATGTATGTGTATGATCCTTTGGATGCTGTTTCTGCAACTTCCCTAGCTTTGGGACACTGCATAGCCTCTATGAGAGCATTTTTCTTGTGAGGTTCAACCATTCCTCGTTCAGCCTTGATAGTCTCCTCGAAATTCTCCCAAAAACTGTTCCAATGGAGGGGATTTCCATCAAAACGTGGTAACTTTATTTTAAGTTTGTTGACTTTGTAGTCAGATGGTGAGTCACTAGTAAAAGAAGAAGAAGCAGAAGTAAACCTTTCATGACTCAACTGCTCTTCATTCAATCGTTGCATGAGTTTCTTAACTCCCATCATGAGATCAGAACGATTATCAGAAAGTGATGATACTTCAGAATAAGTGATAGTGTCCCTGTGAAATTCCATAACCTTTGATTTAAATTCAACTGTTTCAGCTCGACCTGTGATTGTATTGAGTTGATCAAGATCTTGCAGAACAGATAAATTAAATAAGAGTTCTTGACCTTTTAAGTGCAATTGCTTGACTTTAAATAGTTTATGAAGTGTGGTTAGTAAAGCTTCTCCTTTAGCTAGAATTGGTTCCGCTCGTTCTTGCTCTTGCTCTAAGTTGAAATGCTCGTCCTGGGCAGAAAGTTCTTCGAACTTGGTTTGAAGAGCACGATAGAGTTCAGAGGAAAAGGTAACTTCCCCTATTTTCTTTTCGATCTCCATTTCGTTTAAATTCTCGATCGGTTGCTCAATCCAGTCCATCACAATTTTTTCGTGCGTTTTCATAACCCGATCGCGAGCTGCCCGCTTGTCCTTCAATTTACGTAGATCA
>WLWD01000763.1_pt1:0-2500 | contig 19746 bp, 15 predicted proteins | sample 6712731 | NCBI WGS metagenome assembly WLWD01 (sample SAMN12718690, study PRJNA576275) | sponge metagenome | isolation source: marine sponge | host: Mycale hentscheli | place: New Zealand: South Island, Marlborough, Capsize Point | collected 2014-11-01
TGGTTGTATCCTACATACGTACGTGTGTTTATTTAGGTCCGCCCAGTGAACCTCAGAAGCCTCTGGTTTCCAAGGTGACCAGTACATCTGTCAAGCTGAAGTGGGGGGTTCCTGACATGGACGGGAGAGTTCTGATCCTTTCCTATCAGATAGAGATGCTCCAAGAAGGCTTCACACAATGGCAGCCCATTGTGCAGCAACCCAGGAACTGCTTTGTGGTGAAGACCCTCAACCCGTCCACCTCTTACCAGTTCCGTGTGTCTGCGGTGAACGAGTACGGCTTCAGTTCTCCCAGCGAGGTGTCGGACCCGGTGGTTACCAAGGGGCGTGGCCTTTTGGTAGGTTCACCGAGCTTCAGGAAACATTCTGCGAATACATCAGTGAGCAAGGAGGTCAAAGGTGAGCATTTCTCTCTTTACCGTTTACGGTCATCGTAGCGATTTCCTATGTTGGTAGATTAACGAGTTTGCATTCCGTGCTAAACGGTCTAAGTATGTTCCCTTAGGCTCACGTTACTCTAGTACACAGAGAAAATATCCGACAGTTTTGTCAATATGGTCATTAGACCATGTCATTTGATTTTCATGTGCTCTCCCAGATCTCCATGACGATGACCATATCGTGGAGGACATGAAGCTGCCTTATATTCGGAAAGGGTCAGTGAGTTCCGCCTACGATATCATGCCGGAGGAACTGGGGAGGTAAGAGTGAGTGTTGTTACTGCTGCCATTTGTATGGCTAGCTGCTATTTGAGGAATTGTACACTTGTGTATGCGTGTTAGTTTGGAGTCAATGGTGGATGAAATCCAAGGTTCAAATACTTCAAAGTGTTCCTACTTTGAAGCTTTTTGTAAACAAGCTATGAAATGTGTGTGTGTGTTTGTGTGTGTGTGTGTGTGTGTGTGTGTGTGTGGGTTATATACATGTATGTATGTAGTGAATTTCCTCAAAGAACTCGTGCACCTTGAATAGCTTGTGTCCTCACACAGGCGATGTGCAAAGTGTTGTTCATCATAAAAGTTAACTCGTGCACCGTGTGACACGCGCACTTCAAGCCCCGCCCTTATTACACACCTAAAACACCAGAAGATGGCACCATGATAAATAATCCATTACTTTCTTTTGTATTTAGTTGGATCTAATTTGAGATTTGTTTTACCAGATGTTCCACTTGCTAAGGTCCTATACATACATACAGTCACTGACCCTTTACCAGCAAAGTATACCTTGTATCCACCCACACACTGCTATGGAGGTGTGCTCTAGTCACAAGCATGCCAAGTTATTAGCTTGCTACCTCTGAATGTGTGTATGTGTGTGTGTGAGTATGTGTGAGTGTGTGTGTGTGTGTGTGTGTGTGTGAAGGGTATTAATACCTATACTGCAGTGTTACTGATATTTCGTCCTCAACACAAAGAATTTACCAATGGAAATTGTGTATTTGTAAACTAACTTTACAGATAGCCTTTCTTTCTGGACTCATGAGATGTAGTTTGATAGATTCCACTTGTCTTGCTATGCAATAGTTGAAAGTTGCATTTATGATGAAGTTGTAGTGAGTGTAAGCTTAGAAGAACACCAGTGTAATACACTAGCAATGGAGGCATTTTATAACACAATATAGCCTGAGGGATGATTGTGTGTGTGTGTGTGTGTGCGTGTTTCTGTAGGGGGAGGTTTGGTATAGTTCACGGTTGCCAGCATAGGCAGAGCGGCCAGCAATACGCCGCCAAGTTCGTGCGTCTGAGGAGCAGGAAGAAGGCCGCTATCAGGAAGGAGGTGGAGATTCTTCAGAAGGTGCGAGGGAAATGTCCACATATCTTAGAGTACCAGGATGCCTTTGAGCGAGGGAGAAACCTCATTATAGTCACTGAACTGTGAGTTGTCAAGTCATCTCTTTCATAAAGTAGATACACACTGGTGGTTATAGACTAGAACATGACGTGCATTTAGCGTTGTGAAGTTATATACACTTCTAATTAATTATAATTGAAGTGAGATATGGTAAGGTGTGTACATATTCAAGGCAATCGTAGATGTCTGTTTTATGAGGATATACATCAAACTTATTAGTATTGATTTTAAGCAAAGCATTGAAATGACCTACCAAAAAGACAGCTCTATTTCTTCCTGCACTCTGCACTCTGCACTCTGCACTCTGGTAATGTTGAACACTTATACTTCATCCTCTATCAGTACTATATATATAGCTAACCCATGTTTGTTTGTTTGTTTGTGTGTGTGTTTGTGTTGTGGTTGCAGAGTGCCAAGTGGAGAGATTCTAGAATCAGTCGTCTCAGACAACAATTTGACAGAAGCGGTTGCTGTGGGTTACCTGTCGCAGCTGCTGCAGGCAGTGGACACTCTTCACAGGATCAAGATAGCCCACCTGGACATCAGAGTGAGTTACCACACAAGTCAGCCACACCCACTTTTCCTAATCCACATCTTTGTTCCTGTCTTATGTTATGCTCATACTTGACCATCTTTTCTGCTTTCT